>Ga0208439_1000039_pt1 | contig 76083 bp, 81 predicted proteins | sample ColrivemetaGS703_FD_187621 | JGI IMG/M metagenome (GOLD analysis project Ga0208439, IMG submission 187621) | Estuarine microbial communities from the Columbia River estuary - Freshwater metaG S.703 (SPAdes) (version 2) | ecosystem: Environmental > Aquatic > Marine > Intertidal zone > Estuary ...
AACCAACTGCTGCTGTCATTTTCTCTGACTTGCAGTGTCCTCAAATGCAACCACTGGATTTTCAAATCCCAGTGCTTTGGGTGGCCATAAGGGCTGCTGGTAAAACAGTGCCCTTTGGAAAGCTCATTCACATAAGAGACTGACCATGATTATCAACCGCGATTCTTTGCTATCCATGGAGCCAATTCTCGAAATGGTTCCTTTGAAAGAAACTGCCCATGGCACCAGCTATGGGCTAGGTGAAGCTGGTTATGACATACGCATCAAACAAGATGTGTCCTTTTTCACAAAAGGCACGCTTGGACCGCAAGTAGTGGTTGATGGTGTGTATTCCGAAGGTCGCTTTGCCTTGGCATCTGCCATTGAAGAGTTCCAAATGCCGACCAGTTTGGTTGGCGTGGTACACGACAAATCGACCTGGGCACGTAAAGGCTTGTCGGTTTTCAACACAGTTATTGAACCCGGTTGGGATGGCTTTCTGACGCTGGAACTCGTTTACCACGGCAATGATGTGCTTCACATCAAAGCAGGATCGGGCATTGCTCAAGTGATTTTCACTGAGGTCAAGCACCCAACCAGCTACAACGGTAAATACCAGAACCAAGAAGACAAACCTGTGCCTGCACGGGACTCGGTTTAACTGGTGAGGTGCTCATGAGCGAGACAACAAATACGATGGAACAACGCAACGAAAGTCAGCGTAAAACCATCGTTAAGCAAGTGGAGCGCATCAAAGAACTTGAGCTGTGGGAAAAATTCGCAGCTCATTTGCTAAACAACTGTGTCGGTTTAACGGTCACCCCAGAGAATCTGGAAAAGTGGCTTGAAGACTGCCAAAAACGGAGAACATCTTAGTAAAGACAACGCTACTGTGATCTCTTTTTTGGGTTGATTAACCCTTTCATCCATCAAGCAATAAGGAACATCCATGAGCTTCGTTCGTGCAACTCAGAAAAACGGCAAGAAAATCGACATCCGTACTTCGGCCATCGTCGCCATCCGCGAAGACAACGCCGTTGTCGTGGTTGAAACGGAAGCCGATACTTTCGAGGTAATCGAAGGTATGCAGGCCATCCGCAATCGCATCAAAAAAAGCGAAGCCGGTGCTGCTGCTGAAGAAGAGTAAGCTTTAGCGGTAACCTCTAGGTTAATCAGCTTGCATCAGGGAACACTTTGATGTGTGCAACAGCGAAATCAGCTCAGGGCACTGAGCCAGAAAGAGAAATTCAAGTGGGAGTCGGCCCACCTCAAGTAGCTGCCAAGACACGTACCTCTAACCCGCTCCGGGGCTTGTTACACGGGCGAAATGTGGACGAATGAGTGAGGCGTCCTGTTAGAGTGTTCCACCTGATGCAAGTTGATTAGTCTTATCCGATAACCTGGAAACAGGTCACATCGGACGTAAACACGGCTTATACCCGCAATGGTATTGGAATGGGTGAATCAAGATTCTGAGCTTTGACGATGAGGAACACGGGCATTTATGTCGCCGCAGTTTTCTAGTGCAAGCAACAGGGAATGAATTTTCACTCATTACCAATACCATTGTGAGTTGATCAGTTTTGCCCGATAGCCTGCATGCAGGGCACATCGGACTTGAACACGGCCAATTCTGGACGGGATGCAACACGGTAGTGATCACGCTGCGGAAACTAGGGTTATGGCAGCCTCTGAGAACACAACATCCGTGCCGGGGTTCGACTCCCCCATGCGTGGGAATTGTAGGGTGGACGCACCTGACCATGTTCAAGTCCGATGTGCAATATCGCACATCAAAACCAGTTGGGAAGGCGCTTAACGCTGCCGTTTCATTCCAACTGGGCAGGAAGGTAACGTCGTGAGGCGTCAAGCAATCGGGCCAGGCCGAGCAGGAGCGAAGCCGCCAGGGCCACTAGACCCGAAGGCCAGCCGGAACAGGCGCAAGCCGGCACCAACAAGACCCTGTATTTTCGGAGCAGCAGATGAAAAGCCGTACCAATCTCATCACCCTCCCCAAAGCTCTACCGCAACGCAGCTACATAACCAAGTCAGGGGGCCAATGGCATCCTGGCGATGTCGCCTTGGCCATGGCTTTGGTAATCCGCATCCACAATACAGCTGACGCTATTCGTAAGCTGGCATGGCAGCTAAAAGACAAGGTGTGCTTGGAACACCAACCAAACATGAAGCGTCTTTCCCGAGAACCTGACGATCAAAAAGTGTGGAATGCTGCGCTGAAAATCGTCAATCGAGTTTGTGAGATGTGGAAGATCTCCCCTGAAATTCCCTTCTTAATCAACAAGATAGTCCCAAAATGTCATTTACGTGAAATGCTTTGGGACAAAGACGCCAACGTTTTTCGTTGTCAATTTTGTAGTCACAGCAAAGTGACTTAGCGAGGCTTTATGGGAAAAGTTACGAAACTGGTGACTGACCCAGACGGAAACAACATGAGGCTCCCTGCCTCGTTTGCTCAAGCTGAAGAACAAGCCGGAGTCCGTCTGGACAGGCGAAGAAACTACTTCATGACCACCAAAGCTGTCTTTGTCTTAGTTACTGAGACAATGGCTTGCTCTGGCTGTTCCTGCGACTGTGGGGACATGTATGGCTGCAATCACGGTGCTTCTGGCTGCCGTGAGTGTGGTTACACAGGTAAACGTCGAGAAACACACCCAGTCCCTCTAGAAAATCAACACTATGAGGTGCCCTCCCCCTTTTGATGTAAGGAGATAGCCATGCGCTGTTTATCCACCGCTTCGCACACTATGCGGCCATGCTCTGCTTGCCGTGGGCGTGTACCTGACAACCACAAATGCTCTGCTTGTGGTGGTTCTGGTGTTGTTCGTTTCACCCATGGTAAGCCAGTGGTTGTTGGCAAAAAGTCTGGACAATGACTGAGCCAGTCAAAATACTGATTGTCATGGGCAATCCTGGCCACGTTGGTAGAGCCGGTAGGCTCATCGATGGCCTGAAAAATCTACCAGGTGTGGTTGTTGACGTTCAGTATTTTGGTGACCGCAAGTGTCAGGGGAATAACCTAGACCAAATCTGGATTGATTCCCTTCACTATTGCATACCAGAGCCAATTGCACTGGACGTCAGCTCTACTAAGAGAGGGAAGCCAAAGCCCTATTACCACGTAAAACGTCGCTGGTAGCCAGAGGTGCATACATGAAAAAGTCTTTTTGGATTGCCCGATGCACCTTGCTTGTCTGGTGCTGGGCAGGCATGTGGACTATTGAAGAATCGTATCAGTATGCCAAAGGCATCTACGATCCAACCAAATCACCGATGAAGACCTTGGAGGCTATTGCTAGTAACTACTGACAATTCCTACAATTATTCTCCTTGATAACCCCAACATAACTTTGGCATAGTGCCAACTCACCAACCAAGAGGAATACGCCATGCGTATGCTGTCCCGTTCCATCCTGTATCTGGCCTCGGCTCTTGCCCTGGCGTTCTCGGGTCTGAGCTATGCTTACGACCTGCCCCGTCCCGAAGTCGTCGCCTACCTCACCGCTGATTGCGGTAAATTCGGCGTCGCAACCGCGAAGTATGAGGCCAGCCAGGCTCATATGTACGCCCTCAATCGAGAGCGAATACCCAGCTTGTCTGGTGGTTTGGTGAATGACAGTCATGGCTACCTGCAAGTAAGTGCTGACGAGGTGGCCAAGGGCACGACCGGCAGTACGGTCAGCCTCACTGCCAATACCTGATCACCTGGTCTGCGCAAAAAGCCCCCTAAATGGGGGCTTTTTGTTTTTGAGAACATCCCAACCCTGGAGCTTTATCTTGAAACTCATTGAACCAAAAGTATTCATCATCGGTGAATCTGCTGCCATTCCAGAAGGCATCGAAGCCATGCTTGACCATCTCGGTGTACCTGACTGGACTACCGATGCTCACTCTGACACTGAGCTGCTCAGTGAGATGGCCGGTAAGCTCTGTTACATGAGCTTCGACACCAGCCTCAACGACAACCTGACCCGCACAGGCACTCGTAACAACGAGAAGTACCTGCAAGAAGGCATCATTGCCACGAAGCATGGTTCCGTGCTGGAACACACTGTAGTGAACCTGGTGTTGCTGGACGTGTCTCGTGTCCTGACACACGAATTGGTCCGCCACGGTGATGGCACTGCATTCTCCCAAGAATCCGGTCGCTATGTCCGTCGTGAGCTGGGCATGTATATCCCAGACATCATCAAAGAGAACCCTGAGCTGCTGGCAGGCTTCATTCAGGCTGCGGAGAACATCGAAGCCCAGTACACCAAGCTGGTAGTGCTGTCCGGTGTCAACGACACCACTGACTTCGACTGGAAGAAGAAGATGACTTCGGCATTACGCCGCGTCCTTCCTGAAGGTCGAGCCAATGCCATCTTCTTCTCGGCCAACCACCGGGCAATGCGTCACATCATCCAGATGCGTACTGATCGGCACGCCGAAGAAGAAGTACGCAAGGCTTTCGTACCCGTCTTTTACGCAATGCTGGAACGCTACCCAGCAATTTACAGCGACGGTAACGCCACCGTTGTAAACGGCATCCTCGAAATCAAGTTCAACACTGAAAAAGTGTAAGCCTGTTTCTTGGTGCAAAGCCCTAATCAGTAATGGTTAGGGCTTTTTTATTGAACGGGATTTTCCCACCTACCAACAGGAGCAACACATGCAAGTCAGCCAATCCGCAGATCACATCACCCATGCTGTAATCGGTAGCCAAGAATCCGTTGAAATGGGTGTCAGCGACAGTGCAGCTTTGATGCACATTCTGTCATCCACCCTTTACACCTACCCCAAGCTTGCGATGGTCCAAGAGGTCATCTGCAATGGCTGGGACGCACACATCATGGTCAAAAAGACCAATGTGCCCCTGAATATCGAAATCCGTAACAACCAATTTGTTGTTCGTGACTTTGGCCCCGGCATCCCTCACGAGAAAATCGGTCAGATTTACGGTGTGTATGGTAACTCCACCAAACGCGACGACTCTCGCCAAACAGGTGGTTTCGGTCTTGGTTCCAAGGCTCCATTTGCTTACACCGACAACTTTGAGGTCACCTCAATTCACGAAGGTGTGAAGACGGTTTACCGTGTGTCCAAGTCTTCGATGGAAGTTGGCGGCAAACCCTCCATCAACAAGATCGTGTCCGTGCCGTCTATTGAACCAAGTGGAATCACGGTTCGGGTCAGCATCAAAGAAAACGACATTGCTGAAATCCAGAGCATGATCAAGTCCACTTTGATCCTGGGTGAAATGCTTGCAAAAGTGAATGATGAAGAGCCTTTAGAAACTCTTCCGCTCTTGGATTCTCCAAGTGGCTTTATCATCACCAGCGCTATGGGCACCAAGCTCACTCGCATAAATTTGCGATACGGCAACGTCGTTTACCCAATTCCAGTCCACCCTTCGTATGAACAAGAATGGACAGCAATGAGCCGAGCTATTGGGAATCTCTGGGTCAACGCTAAAATCATTTTCATGGCCCCACCAGACAGCGTGTCTATTGCGCCAAGCCGGGAAGCTCTTATTCTTACAGATAATACCTTGGCAACTATCAAAGAGTTGTTGGGTTTGTTTGAAGAAAAAGATTTGGATAAAGCGAGTGTCACTGTAAACCAGTTAGCCCGTAAAACATTCAACGAAGAGCTGAAAAACAAATCGCCTAAAGAATACTTTGAAGTATTTCTTACAGGCAACAGCCGCTTTGATGTAAGCATCTCTCCCACGTATGTTGACGACAAAAACTTCTTCAGTTTTCGTAAAGCATTTTTGGGAAGTAAACTTGCTAAAAGTGAGTGGACTATTCCACAAGCAAAACGCATTATTCGCTATATCGAAGAGTTCTCTAAAAAAGAACCTCAATTGCGTAAGTTTGCAAAAGACATTCTAAAAACCGTTCGTGTTCTAAAAGGTGAGACTCGCGCCTATGAACACATCCACGGTGCTGGTCTATTAAAAACACCAGTAAACAAACACGTAATGGCTCCGGTCGTTATAGGCATTAAAAACGATGAAAACATGAAAGCAAATAAGCTTTCTGTTTTAGTCAGAAATCCTCGCTACAGTGCAACACCAATGGCCTGGCCAAAGTTTGAAATAGTAACTGTGGGTGCTTTGCTTTCGTTTCTCAAAACACGAGTGATGATTGTCAAAAACAAACAAACAATTTCTGAAACTTTTTACGCAGGCTGTCCTACGGATATGCACGGTGCTTGGTTGATTTACCAAGTAGGACGTAAAGAAGAAGAAGCTGCTTATGCTCTTGATTTCTTCACAAAACTAGGTTTCGAGGTAGTTGTAAAAATACCTGAACCAGTAAAAGAAGAAGCTGTTTTGGTTGATGGTGTCCCTGTAGTCAAAGAAGTAAAGCCACAGGTTAAATCGCCAAAACGCATTGGTTACTTGTCTCTGGCAAGTAGCATGGTGCCAAGAACTAAAGAGTTTTTGCTGAATACAGCGCGAGAGAATACTCCAGCAGGGGGTGGTATACATGACCCTGTAGCTTGGGTGGTCCTCAAAAATAAAAGCGAAGGGGCTAAGACATTTGCCCGTCTGAACGAAGAGGAGTGTTTAGCTATTAATGAACTCTTCGGTGGGCAAATTGCTGTTGTAACTACACCCCAAGCCAATAAACTTTTGAAAGATGGAGTACCTCAATTGTCTAATTTCATTGACAACTACGTGGATCAAAAACTTACAGAAAGCAAAGACTTTCCGCGTTATATCGCTTTTGGTTATCAAGGCATTGAAGCACGTCATTACGACCGCGCTACTAAAATTGTTTGTGCTGCTGCTTTGCATGAACACGTAATGAAAGAGCTGAACCTGCGTTTTCATGTTTCCCCGGAAACAGCGATGTTGTTGACGTTTTATAACGCCAACTCCCATCGCCGCGAAACAAAAGAGCGGTTCCCACAAGCTCACGCTAAAGCTCAAAAAATCAAACCAAATCCGCAATTTGGTAAGTTGGTAAAAAAAGTAGAAAAAAGCCCGTATGTTGCGTTTTTGGATATGGTGCACCTATCCAGCCGCCTCAACAGTGCTGTTCCTGGTTCTACTGAAAGCGACATTGCAGTTGAACTTTCCCTGAAACTCCTCAAGTAAGAGACTGACATGACCGAAGTAATTCGCATCATCAGTGCTGTGGTTGATACCCAGCAGTTGACCCTCTACAAAGAGGACGGCTCCAGCATCATTATCCCGCAAGGGGATGCTCGTATCCGTCCTTTGGTGGATATGGTCGTTCCTGAACTGGAAGCCAATGGCTTCTGTGACATTGATCTGACTGAAACCCAGCTCGAAAACTACTACGCAGAAGCCGAAAAAAGCATGAATGGCTTCATCCGTTTCTTCCGTGCAGCCAAGACCCAGATTGATGAAATCCTGGCTCGTTTCGGTCAAATGGAAGAGCCAGTGGCACCACTGGTAGCTGGTGCTGTGCCACAAACAATCAGCGAAGCAGCAAGCAATGCTCCGGTTACCCGTAGCAGTGCCGCTGTAGCTGAGATCATGGCCAATGCAACCACCTCGGCTGAACCGTCTTTCGCAGAAAACGACGAAAAAACCACCGTTGTTGCTGTGCTGGAAGACAACACAGTCATCCCTGGTGTGGAAGCCATCGGAAACCTTCTTGAAGGTGTTGCTGCAAAACTGGGCAACCCTATCGGGGTGGAAAACTTCTTCCGTCGTGTTGCTACTGTCAAACGCAATCACACTGTCCAAGATTTGCTGAAGTTCATGCAAAAGGGCGAGCTGCCGATTGCCGATGATGGCTCCATCCTTGTTTACAAGCGACTGGAGAGCACTGGGCAAGAAGGCGTGTTCCGTGACTGCCATTCCAAAAAAGTCATGCAGCGTGTCGGCTCTTACGTCTTCATGGACGAGAAACTGGTCGATCCCAACCGCCACCAGGACTGCTCCAACGGTCTGCATGTGGCTCGCCGGGATTACCTGCGCACCTTCAGTGGTGACGTAACCGTGCTGGCAAAGCTGGCTCCTGAAGATGTGATTGCCGTACCACACAGCGATGCCCGTAAGCTTCGTGCTAAGGGCTATCACATCATCGCCCAGCTCAGCAAAGAAGACGCTGCTGCCGTGTGTAGTGACCGTCCAATGACCGATAAGGTTCTGCTTGGCAATGCCATTGCAGGTAACCACATTGGCATCCTTGAGCACGTTCAGATCACTGAACAGAAAGGCGGTGGCCTGATCATCACAGCCATGGATCATGCCGAAGTTGGCACCATGGATGAGTCGATCACTTCCAGCTCGCTTGATTCACTGGAAGAAGTGCGCAAAGAGAACCAATCGGTAGATGCAGCTGCTGTCGCTTCCGATCTGGGCAAAGCCCATTCTGCTGGCATGTCTGTGCGTCAGGCCAAAGCAGCTGAGCTGTATTTGGCAATCACCAATGCCACAACAAACGACACCTATGTCAGTGCTGCCAAGGCACTGATGGAGTTCAAAAAGAAAGCCAAGGTGTCGTGGGACAAGTTGGGCATTGATGCAGAAACAGCTGAGTTTGTTGCTGGCGTTGCCGAAGGTCGCCACACAATCCCAGAAGTTGCTGCTGAAGAAGCTGATGCTGCACCACTGGTTCTGGCTACAGAAGGAACCGGTACGCCTCGTCAGCGTATTCGCAATCTGCTCGACGGTGGCACTCTGACTGCTGACGTTGCAAAAGCGGTCATCGCCATCAAAGCCAAAGCCAAGAAAAGCTGGACAGCTTTGGGTGTTTCCTCGAAAGAGGAAAAAAACATCTTGAAATTGGCTGGGAAGTAAGCGCTTCACTAAGATGCCTCTAGTCTATAGACTGGAGGTATCTTTTATTGAGGTGATCCTATGTCTACCGTATTTCGAGCAAACCGCAAAGCCAGTGATGCAGACATCGTTCGTTTGAACAGCGTCGGCCTATCGCTTTCCACAATCGCTGGTGTTCTTGGTTGTCACCCAACCACGATCACCCTTCGACTGAAAAGTTTGGGGATCGCTCCTGCGGATACTCGTCGAACATTTATGGAAGACATCTTCGTTACGCTCAGCGAAGAACAGCAGGAATGGCTGGCGGATCAGATGAGCAATGGTGCTCTGATCAAAGATTTTGTCAAAAATCTCATCACCAAAGAGTTTGAGTCTCACACACAAAAATCCCCTTCAACGGAGTAATCCATGAATCGTACCTTTGAAAATTGCACCCTGCTGGATACGCACACCTGGTTCAAGAAAGCAGTACCTGAGCCACAACCACGCAACCTGAGCACCCAATTCGGCGTGCATCTGGAAGAAGTTGGGGAATCCCTGGCCGCAATCCAAATGCAAACCCTGGAAGGCGAGCAGCTTCTTCAGCTGGCCAGTGATGCGCTTGAAGCCTTGGGTGATTTCATGAAAACCCATCCAGGCTGCATTGATATCACGAACTCCGTTGAGTTCTTGGACGGTCTGTGCGACCAGATCGTAACTGCCACTGGCACCGCTTACATGGCAGGCTACGACATTGTTGGGGCCATGACTGAAGTGAATGCCTCCAACTTCAGTAAGTTCGACAAAGATGGTCAGCCGATTTTCAATGAAAACGGTAAGATCATGAAAGGCCCGAACTTCTTCAAACCGGACCTGGCACCCTACATCCCAGGCTAATCCCACCTTTCACAAAAAACCCCCAACTCTGGGGGTTTTTCGTAGGAATAACCATGAACCAAGCAGCTACTCCCCTGAATGCTGAGCAGCAGTTAGCTGCGGATGCCTTCTTCAGCTTCCTATTCAACAACGACCGGGAAATGAACATCCGTGGACCGGGCGGTGTCGGCAAAACTTTCTTGATGGGTCATCTAATCGACAAAGTGTTGCCCCAGTATTTTGAGTCTTGCCGCCTTATGGGCATCACCTCTGAATACGATGAAGTCGTCATGACTGCTACGACAAACAAAGCAGCCGAAGTTCTCGGTGTTGCAACAGGCAGGCCAACAAGCACCCTGCATTCCTTCCTGAATTTGAAAGTTCAGGACGACTACTCCACTGGTGAGCAAAAAATAACCAAAACGGGCAACTGGTACATCCATACCCGTAAGATCATTTTCGTGGACGAAGCTTCCATGATTGATCACGCTCTGCGTGTGCTTCTGTTGGAAGGCACCATCGGCTGTAAGATCGTGTACGTTGGTGACCATTGCCAATGCGCCCCGGTTAAAGAAACAATCTCCCCGGTATACAAAAGCAATCTGCCCTCGGTAGACCTCACGATTCCGATGAGAACCAATGTGCCTGAGCTACACGCCATCAACCTGCAACTACGCAGCACCGTTGAAACTGGTGTGTTTCAGCCCATTCAGATCATCCCAGGCATCATTGACCATTTGGACAATGACCGCATGCAGGAAGAGCTTCTGAAGACGTTTGGTCATCAAACGGCCTCATCTCGCATCCTGGCGTACCGCAACAAACGTGTGAACGAGTACAACGACTACATCCGTGATATTCGCGGCCTGTCTTTGAATTACTCAGTGGGTGAGTTGTTGATCAACAACAACGCTATCCGCATCGGTAAAGGCATGCTGTCTGTGGAAGAGGAAGTGGAAATTCTGGAACAAAGCTCATCTTCAGAGCTGATCCAGATTGAGCATGATGTCCATTTGGAAGTCATCAATACGACTCTCCGTAATGGATACAACGACACTATCCGCAATGTTCTTTTGCCGGTGGACCGCAACCACTTCAGTCAATTGATCGCTTACTACAAGCGAACCAAAAACTGGAATCGTTACTTCCATCTCAAGAACAACTACCCAGACCTTCGCCCACGCGATGCAGCAACAGTCTACAAAGCGCAAGGCAGCACCTACGACGATGTGTTTATCGACTTAGGTGATCTGTCGGCCTGCCCAAATCCAAACCAAGCAGCCCGTATGCTCTACGTGGCATTCTCTCGCGCTCGCTACCGTGTATTTACCTTCGGCAATCTTGCAGATAGGTTCGGTGGCCTTCAGTTTTAGGAAAAAGAATGGCCGTTTCAAACTTACAAGAGGTAATTGCCCTAATAAGCAAATCCCTGTTCCAAGCAGAGAAACGCCGTCTGGCCGGTGTCATTGTTGATCTGGATAAACAGAACAACGAGATCAAGCACACCGGCCAACAGGGCTTTTTGTTTAATGGGGCGCTTTACCGCCCCCATAACGCAAGCACAATCAAAGTTGGTCCTGGCATACCAACTTTGGACTTTTCCCTCAACAAGCAAATGAATGACTACTTGAAAGATGCCAAAGAAATCGAGCTGGATGAGAAACAGATTCAGCAGATTTTGTTCAAGTTGATCTACAAGGCCGAAACACTTCAACACCTAAGAGACACTCTCCCTGAGTGTTTAGTGGCACTCGTTCCTGACCTTAGCGGCATGGTGAGAAACTGCCCAGAAGCATTCTTGTTGGAAGGTGATGAGCGTGGCATGGCTCAGTTTAAGAAACTGAAACCGAAGATCGAGTTTTACTCGGCAACCCGTTTACTTTACTGAGGAATTACCAGATGGCGTATGCCTATTTCTCCGATCAGGAGAACAACGAATACCCTGTGTGTTTGTTGGTTCCTTCGATTAAGAAAGATGAAATCAAGAAAGCGTACATCGACACGTCGTCTTTGAATAAAGACGACTTGATGGTGATGACGCTGCACTACACCCCTGGTCAGAAGAAAACCAAAGCAGCAGAGATGAAGGAATACATCACCTCTGAGCTTGTTCCAATCTTGGAAGGAATCAAGACAAAGTACGTTCTTTGTGCTGACTCTGACTACTTCAAGATACTGACCAAAGCAGCCAAAGTGGAATCCCACATTGGTTACGTGATGGATTCTGTCTTTGGTAATTTCAAAGTCATCTACGTGCCCAATTATCGCCAGATTTTCTACGATCCAGATAAGGTGAAAGCCAGGATCAAACTGGGCATGGATGCTTTAACTGCCCACCGGGCAGGGTCGTATCAAGCACTGGGCACCGGCATTATTCACTTTGCAGAGTACCCAGAAACAACCCAAGACATCGCTGCCTGGCTTGAAAAACTGTTGGCGATGAACTGCCCCCTGGCCATTGACATTGAGGGGTTTGATCTCAAGCACCACAAGTGCGGTATTGGCACAATCTCATTTGCATGGAACCAACACGAAGGTATTGCCTTCGCCGTTGATTACGTCAATGAGCCTTGGGTCATGGGTGAAGGCAAAGACGAAGTTCAGATGTATGGCAAGAAAGGCTTCAATGCTGAAGTTCGTGCCCTGTTAAAAAGCTTCTTCACCCGGTACATGCAGACAGCGATTTACCACAACATCGCTTTCGACGCATACGTCCTGGTCTATCAGTTATTCATGTCTGACTTGTTGGACACAGAAGGTTTGCTTGAGGGCATGAGCAAACTGCTGAAAAACTGGGACTGCACAAAACTCATCACCTATTTGGCAACAAATAGCTGTGCCGGTAACAAGCTTGGTTTAAAACATCAGGCCCATGAATTTGCGGGCAACTACGCAATAGACGGTGATGACATAAAAGACATTCGCCGTATCCCGTTGCCTAAACTTCTGGAATACAACTTGGTGGATTCTCTGTCCACTTGGTTTACTTTCAGAAAACATCAACCAACCATGATCCAAGATCAGCAACTGGAGATTTACGAAAACCTGTTCAAACCCTCCACACTCGACATTGTTCAAATGCAGCTGACTGGCTTGCCTTTGCACATGCCAACTGTTTTGGCAGTTGAGGAAGCACTCCAAGGTGTCTTCGATGATGCTGTTAATCGCATGCTCTCAACACGCTGTGTTCAGCAATTTCAGTACAGCTTGAAAGAGATGTACATTGAGAAAAAGCACAAGGAGTGGAAGAACAAAAGAATCACGATTGATGAAGTGCCAGACAAGATCAAGTTCAACCCACGCAGTAATCCTCAATTGCAGCACCTGCTCTACGAGCAACTGAACTTGCCAGTGCTGTCCTACACAGACAGCAAGCAGCCCTCTTGTGACGGAGACACAATTGATAAGCTGCAACACCACACAACTGATCCAGATATTTTGGAACTGTTGTCAGCACTCATCGACTTCGCTGCTGTAGATAAAATCCTTGGCTCTTTCATACCTGCATTCAAAGAGGCAGCATTGGGGCCAGACGGCTGGCATTACCTCTTTGGTAATTCGGTTCTGGGTGGCACTGTTTCTGGACGATTGAGTAGTAATTCACCAAATCTACAGAACCTACCGGCCAACGTAACAATGAAAATCAGTGAGGCTCTTCTCAAGAAGTTCCCCTTGCTGAAACGCTTCATGAAAAAAGGAAAACTCAGTTTGGGTTCCCTGGTGAAATCGTGCTTCCAAGCACCACCGGGCTGGATATTCGCTGGGCTGGACTTCGCATCATTGGAAGACCGCATCAGTGCCCTGACAACCAAAGACCCAAACAAGCTCAAGGTCTACACCGATGGCTACGACGGTCATTGCCTACGTTCTTATGCGTATTTCGGCAATGAGATGCCTGACATTGATTCAAATTCGGTAGCGTCAATCAACTCTATCGAACTGAAATATAAGGATTTTCGTCAGGAATCCAAGGCACCTACCTTTGCTCTGACCTATCAGGGAACGTACATCACCTTGATGACAAACTGCGGGTTCTCTGAATCCAAAGCCAAGATGATCGAGGCAAAGTACAAAGAGCTTTACGCCGTTTCAATCAACTGGGTTCAGGAAAAATTGAACCAAGCAAGCAAGGATGGCTACGTCACCGTGGCTTTCGGCCTGCGTGTGAGAACACCTTTGCTGCATCAAGTGATACGGGGTAACCGTTCAACTCCATTTGAGGCAGAAGCTGAAGGCAGGACTGCCGGTAACGCCCTCGGCCAGAGCTGGTGTCTACTCAACAACCGGGCCAGTGCTGAGTTTATGGGCGGCGTTCGTAAGAGCGAATACCGCACGGCAATACGCCCGTGTGCACACATCCACGACGCCCAATATATGTTGATAAAGGACGACATTCGTGTTGTGCTATACGTCAATGAGCATCTCGTGAAGGCAGTACAATGGCAGGATCACCCTGACATTGCTCACGACGAGGTAAAATTGGGGGGCGATTTATCGCTGTTTTTCCCGGACTGGAGTGAAGAGGTAACGGTGCATAATGGGGCCACTGAATCCGAGATTCAGGAACTCACAGCCAAGCACATTGCTTACCTCAACGGAGAGCCAAAGTGAATCACGTAATCCGCCACGGAAACCCCCTGATACTCAGCATCGCTTTACCGGCTGACGAAGAAGACGGCACCTACTCCAACTGGCATCCGAAAGCCCAATTTCGCAAGAAGGGCAACGACATGCCAAGCGGTTTCGTCTTTGAGACAACCGACATTACCTGGGTAGACAGCATCACCACCAAAGAGCTTACGCTCACTGTGAAGGACACATCCAAGTGGCCAACCGGTGTGCTTGAGTTCGACGTGGTGCTGACCTCCCCAGGTGGTCAAACGTATCGCACCGAAAAGCAAACTGTGGAGATTCAGAAAGGCATCACACCTATCTGACCTTCATCAGTTTTCCTGAAGCGGTCTCCTAAAAAGAGGCCGCTTTTTTTCCCACTTGAAAAGAGAGTTTCACATGATTGAATTGCGTAAGCGTCACTTCTTTCTGGCATCCGCCTTTGCCCTGTTTCAGGACATTCAGGATGGTACTGGTGTAGGTCCGGTGCACAGCGTTCCAATGAACGTGGTTGTTCCTTCGGAGCAGCAAATCGTAACCGCTCGTGATCTGGGCGTTGCTCAGCAGAACGTCCAGGTTCAGTTGCACAAACGCATGGGTGAAAACCAAGTCGAAGTTGTTGACGTGGTGTTCAACTCCATCAGCTACCTCGGCCACATGACCGATGAAGAGTTTTACGGCCAGGGTGTCCAAAAAGCCGGGGGCACCGAGGCAGCAGCAAATGCTGGCTAAGCTCACAGGTGGCCTGGTCAACTACTACCTGTGCTTGGTAAAGCACCCCCAACGGAAAGAGCAACCTGCTTATCAAGCAGAGTGCGAAGACATCATCCGTGCACTGGACATGACCTTCGATGAGGGTTGTGAGTTCAAGGCTATTTGGCGTACTGCTGCTGCTCGATTGGGTAATGGCAAGCCGAATCAAAAAGCCCTTTATGACGCAGAAAAGCGGGTGCATTACGCACAAGCTTCATTGCGTCAGCTTCAGCAAGCTGAAGAAGAACAAGCCAACAATGATGGGGTTGTTATCCATGCTTGGATAGAAAGTGACGGCGTTCCCCCCAAAAATCCTGATCTCTTTGTCGAGGTACAGCTTCGGGATGGAACAACAAGTCGTGGCTTTGTGAAGAGCTTTTATTGGCCGATAACTCAAGCCAATAACTCCATACTGAAGTTCCGTCACATCTAAAATAAGGGGCTATTTAGCCCCTTCTTGGAGTCTTCCATGAAGAACAAGATCACCAACAATTCAGACATTTCATTGTCTCTGGCCGTCTGGCTTTTGCATGATGAGTACGACTACGTGTCTGAGCCGAATTACATTTCGGCAACCAGCCTGATGAAGCCGTTACGGCAAATCATTCTGCCTCGTCGTGTAGCCCCTGAGCTGCGTCAGGTAGACGTGTCTGACTTCATTGCTCGTGCTCTGGGGCATTCCCTGCACGATTCCATTGAGAAGGCATGGAAGACAGGCTATCAGCGTTCCTTGGCGTTAATGGGCTACCCAGAAAACGTCATCAAAAAGGTGAAGATCAACCCTGAACCAAGTGAACTGCAACCAGGCGATATCCCAATTTACCTGGAGCAGCGAGCTACCAAAAAGGTCGGCAAGTGGACTGTTGGTGGCAAGTTCGACATGGTTGCTGAAGGCATCGTGCACGACAACAAGTCCACGTCGGCCTACACCTGGGTTTACGGTGGCCGTGACGATGAGCACAAGCTGCAAGGCTCGCTCTATCGCTGGCTGAACCCGGACAAAATCACTGAAGATTTTATCCGAATCAACTACATCTTCACCGATTGGCAGAAGGCCCAAGCTCGACAGAATCCGAACTACCCGCAGAAGCGAGTGGAGTCGAAAGACATTGAGTTGTCTACACCAGAAGAAATTCAGCGTTGGGTTGAGTGGAAACTCCAACTCATTGAAAAGTATTGGAATAGTCCTGAAAAGGACATCCCAAACTGCACTGACGAAGAACTCTGGATGTCAGACCCGGCCTTTAAGTATTACGCCGATCCAAGTAAAACATCGGGCCGCTCCACCAAAAACTTTGATTCCCTTGCTGAAGCCAATTCCCACATGGCCAGTAAAGGTGGCAAGGGCATTGTATTAACCGTTCCAGGTATGCCGAAGCGTTGCGACTATTGCGATGCCTTCGCTGCTTGCACCCAAAAGGACAAGTATTTTTCATGATCAATCTCGAAGGGGTTACCCATCACCCGGCAATTGAAGAAATTGTTGAGGTGCTCTGTAACAAGACCCAGAACACCGACCGTGGCTTCTTCCGTGTGGAGGTAGCCTACTTCTTGGCTAAGATGGCCAGCTCCATGCGCGCCATCATCGTCACCAAAGATCGAGGTGAAATTCCAGTCAACATCTATGCCCTGGCTCTGGCAACCTCTGGTTTCGGTAAAGGGCACTCGGTCAACATCGTTGAAACCGAGTTCATGAAAGGCTTCAAAAAGCGTTTCATGGAAGACACTTTCCCCGTTGTTGCTGAAAAGCACCTCTGGGAAATTGCCAATGATCGAGCTGCCCGTAACGGCACTGATCAGCAAGAAGAGTTTGAGAAAGTGAACTCTGAGTTCAAACGTGCTGGTGCCATACCATTCACCTTTGACTCAGGCACCCCGCCTGCGGTTAAACAGCTTCGCCATAAGCTGATGATGGGCAATTGTGGCTCCATCAACCTTCAGATTGACGAGATCGGTTCAAACCTGATTGGCTCAACTGACGTGTTGACCCTGTTCCTTGAGCTTTACGATCAGGGCATGGTCAAGCAGAAGCTGACCAAGAACACGGTTGAAAACACCCGTGGTGAAGAAATCGACGGCAAGACCCCAACCAACATGCTGCTGTTTGGTACTCCAAGCAAGCTGCTTGATGGTGGTCAAACCGAAGACCAGTTCTACTCCTTCTTGGACACTGGCTACGCCCGTCGTTGTCTGTTTGCAATTGGTCAGCATGATCGCAAAGCACACAACACCCAAAGTGCGGCTGAGATTTACGCAAAGCTGACCCAGCAAAGCAACACAGCATCTGTGGACAAGTGGGCAAGTCAATTTCACAAACTGGCTGATCCAGCGATGTTTGGTTGGAAGATGGTCGTTGAAGATGCTGTGGGTATTGAGCTTCTGACCTACAAAATCGAATGCGAAAAAGCAGCTGATCTGATGGCCGACCACGAAGAAATTCGTAAGTCCGAAATCAGTCACCGCTACTTCCGAGCATTGAAACTGGCCGGTGCACTGGCATTTGTCGATGAAAGCCTTGAGATCGAAATGGGCCACTTGAAACAAGCAATCCTGCTTGTTGAAGAGTCTGGTGCTGCATTCCAGTCAATCTTGAACCGTGAAAAGTCCTACGTGAAACTGGCCAAGTACATCGCAGATGTTGGCACTGAGGTCACTCACGCTGACTTGCTGGAGGCACTGCCCTTCTACAAGTCAGGCAACGCTGCACGCAACGAGATGATGACCCTTGCAACGGCATGGGGCTACAAAAAGCACATCATCATCAAGAAAACTTTCACTGATGGTATCGAGTTCTTCAAGGGGGAAACCTTGCAAGAAACCGATTTGGCCGAAATGGTCATCTCCTACAGTGACCACTGGGCATACAACTACAACAACGAAAAAGTGCCCTTCGACCAGCTGCACGTTTTGACACAGGCACCCGGTTACCACTGGGCCAACCACCACTTCAAAGCCGGACACCGTGCCGAGGAGAACGTGTTAATCGGCTTCAACATGATCGTTATTGACGTGGATGGCGACATTCCGTTGACGACAGTTCACGAGATCATGGCAGATTACAAGTTCATGACTTACACCACCAAACGCCACACGGAAGAAGAGAACCGCTTCCGTCTGATCATCCCAATGAACTATCACCTGGAGCTTGATACCCAGGAGTACAAAGAGTTCATGAACACCGTGATGATGTGGCTACCCTTCAAGACCGACGATTCAGCGAATCAGCGGGCTAAGAAGTGGGAATGCTTTGACGGTGGCAACTACCACTATAACTTGGAAGGCGAGTTGCTGGACGTGCTTGGGTTCATCCCAAAGACCAGCAAAAACGAGCAATTCAAGAGTGGTTTCCAGGCTGTTGAGTCACTGGATAATCTGGAGCGTTGGTTCGCTCAACGCATTGCTTCGGGCAACCGGAACAACCAGATGATCAAGTACGCACTGGCTCTGGTAGACAACGGCATGAGCTTGTTCGATGTCAGCAAGCAGGTTCACGCTTTCAACCAGAAGCTGAACAACCCGATGGACGAAGAAGAGATCGACAATACCATTTTGGTCACTGTCGCCAAACGCTTCCAACGCTCCTAAATCCCACCCCGAATGCTTTTCTTGGTTCGGGGTAATCCATAAACCTGGAGGAACCAATGAGTGAAGACTCAATCGTGTCCATTGACCAGCTGATCTTGGTAGTGGGTTATTCCACTACGGGTAAATCTGCAAGCTTGCGGAACATCCGTAACCAAGATCGCTGGGTTTACTTGGGCACCGAAGCTGGGAAACGCCTGCCGTTCAAGAACAAGTTCAACAGTGTGCGGATTACCGATCCATACGAGGTGATCTCTTACCTTGATGATTGCATCGAGCATTCCGACCAAGTTGATGGTGCTGTGATCGACTCCATGACTTTCCTCATGGATATGTTTGAGACCATGTACGTGGTCAACAGCGCAAACACCATGGCAGGCTGGGGCAACTATCAGCAGTTTTTCAAGACTGTGATGCAAGAGAAAGTTGCACGTTTCGGTAAACCTGTGATCATCACCGCCCACGTCAAAGATGACCTGGACGAGAAAAACATGGAGATGAAAACTGCCGTCCCAATCAAGGGCGCTCTCCGCAATAACGGGGTAGAAGCTTACTTCTCCACCGTGGTAGCAGCAAAAAAAGTACCCATCAAAGAGCTGGAGGCGTATGGCAGCAACTTGCTGACCATCACCGATGAGGAACGTGAGTTGGGCTACAAGCACGTTTTCCAGACACGCATCACCAAAGGAACGACTGGTGAACGGATTCGTTCCCCCATGGGGATGTTTGATAAGTCGCAGACCTACATGGACAACGACTGTCAGCTTCTCCTTGATCACCTGCAAAAATTCTATAGCGAGTAATCGCTATAGCTTTTCCCCCTTCAATCAGCAAAGCGAGATATTTAATGAGCCTGTTCGGTAACCTGAAAAATGACGGTCTGGAAGAAACTCAAGACCGTCTGGGCGGTGGTTTCGGCGTCAAAGAAACTGCCATTTACACTGGTGTGGTCAAAGCACTGTACGCCGGTGAATCCCAAGGCGGTGCTCAGTCCGTCACCCTGATCCTTGGCCTGAAGGACGGTAGCGAATACCGTGAAACCTTCTACGTCACCAACAAGAAGAAGGAAAACTTCTTCCTGAACCGGGATGACAACAGCAAGAAAGTGCCACTTCCGGGCTTCACCATCGTGGACGATATCTGTCTGGTCACCTCCGGTGCACCACTGGCCGATCAGCAGACCGAAGATAAGGTCGTCAAAATCTGGGACACCGACGCCAAAAAGGAACTGCCAAAATCCGTTCCTATGCTGGTGGATGTCCTGGGCAAAGAGCTGTCGCTGGGCGTTCTGAAGGTCTTGGAAGACAAGACCGTGAAGAACCAGACCACCGGTGAGTACGAGCCAAACGGCGAAACTCGTGAAGTCAACGTAGTTGACAAGGTGTTCCACACCGAGACCCGCATGACCGTTGTTGAGGCCCGTGAAGGTGCTGATACTGCCAAGTTCTGGGACTCCTGGTCCGAGCGCAACAACGGCAAGGTCCGTGACAAGCGCAAGAACAAGGACGGCCAAGCCGGTAAGCCGGGTGCACCACGTCCGACGAGTGCTCCGGCAGCTGGTGCAGAAGCGAAGAAGTCCCTCTTCCAGAAGTAAGTAGCCAGCAATGAAAATCCCCGTCGCAGGATTTGACCCCAGTTTCACTAACTGGGGTATTGCCTTCGGGCAATTAGACCTCTCGACGGGGTACTTGGACGATCTGAACCTGGAAACCATTGAAACGGCCAAAGGTAAAGCGAAGCAGGTCCGGGTTAATTCGGACGATCTGCAACGTGCAGAAGACCTAGCAAAGCGTGCAATCGAAGTTGCAAGGCAGAGCAAAGTCATTTTCGTTGAAGTACCTGTTGGGACTCAAAGTGCCAGTGGCATGAAAGCTTACGGGGTAGTCGTAGGCATTCTTGCTGCAATTCGTGCTTTAGGCATTCCGGTCATCGAGGTGACCCCCACTGAAGTGAAAAAGGTTTTCACCGGTGACAAGAACGCCAGCAAAAGGCAGATGATTGACCAAGCTGTCGCATTTTACCCTTTTGCAAATTTTCCCCGGCATCGTGGCAATGTTGCCGAGAAAGCTGAGCACGTAGCAGACGCCATTGCGGCCATACATGCTGGGGTAACTACCCCGGTATTCCAAAATTTAATGCGTCTTTACGCAGAGGTTTAACCAGTGCAAATCACGTTGAATCAATCCGAGATTGAACAAGCCCTCAAGAACTACATTCTTGAGCAAATCAACATCAACGAGGGCATGGAGATCAACATTGATCTGAAAGCCACTCGTGGTGACCAAGGCACCACTGCCATCATCGACATCCTGCCTATCGGTACTGTGGCCGCCCCTGCACCTGTTGTGCAAGAGCAAGCTGCTGCTCCGGCCCCTGCTGGACGCCAACCCCGTCAGCCTCGTGCTGCAAAGCAGGAAACCCCTGTTGAGCAACCAGCTGCGGTCGAGACTGTAGCCAAAAACGAAGCAGAGCCTTTGCCTGCTGAAGTTGAAGAGCAGGAAGAAGAAGAGGAAGAGGGCGAAGTAGTTCTGCACTCTGACGAACCTTCGGCTGTTGAAGCTGCAATCGAGGCCAAAAACAACGGTCCTGCCGTTGATGCCGAGGCCACTGCAACCGCAGAAACTGAAGCCGTGGTACAGGCTGAGCCTGCCAAGCCTTCGTTGTTTGCCGGTCTGCGTCGTCCCGACAACAATATGCCGTCGTAATGACGTTGCAAGGAATCCTGCTTCGAGGGTTCCTTGTTGTCCTGATGGTTGGTGCGACAACAGCAGCCATCATTTCAGCAGCGCCTGCGATAGCAGTTGTAATTGTGGTGGGATTTCTAGCCTGGCTATACCGGGACGTTGATTTCCCATCAGACAATGACGATAAGCCCCCATGACGGGGGCTTATTTTATTGAACCAAATTCATCCATGGGTTCAATTCTGGAGCACTCAAGCCTTGGCCAGGACCAATGGAGTAGTCCAGGGAGCCGTCAACCAGCTTGCTGAAGATGTTATCGGTAGTCGGTAGACCCACTGACCCAAACAAACTAGGAGCAGGTGCTGCGCCTGCAATCAGAGCGTGTACGGGGTTGTTGCGGATCATTGACAACGCCACCTTCGTAGAACGGATTTTGAAGTTGTAGAACCAAAGGAGACCAAGGTTCTCCAGCGTTGCCCGGAAACGACCGGACAGACGATCATAGTTCACAAATTCCTCAGTAATTCGTCCCAGTGCATATTCCTTGGACTTACCCTGACGCTTGACCAGATCATCGTACAGCAGAGCTTTACCTAGGAAGTCACCGTACTCCACCGCTTTCTGAAGACCCTGGAACAAGGCAGTGTCCTTGGTGATCAAGGCGTAACGACCAAGCGTACCCAGAGGCTGTGGCAACTTGTTTACCGCATTCTCAATGTAAGCGTGCAAGCGCCCTTCACTCAGCATGATCTCATCGCGGCTTACACCAGCATCCGAAATGGAGCTGAACTCACCAGCCTGGATCAAAGGCCAAATGCTCATACGTTTGTGGCTGTCAGTGATCGAACGAATCTCTGCTTGCAGTCGGCGTTCGGCAATTGGTTTGCCTACAGCAGCACGCAATTCAGCTTCTGCCTCAATCATGCGCAGACGGCTCTTCACATAAGCGTCAATCTCAGCTGTTTTCTTGGGCATACCACGGACGATATTCGCCAGTGGCACACCACGGCCAACCAACTGGAAGACGTTGGACATCAAGTTGGCAACAGGAACAACCACCGACTTAACAACAATCAGCACCCGCATGTCGCTCACCAAGTTATTAGTGATTCGCTCAGCATTAGTGAGGTACTGATATGCCTTATTTCCAAAGGCACTGATTGCCAAATTTTGAACTGCCTTCTGAGTTTCAGGCGACCAACGAGTGTTGCCAGTCCAGGCATCACCGATGGAAGCAGAACGGTAACCCATTGCGTCTTCCAACATATCTTTGCGGACATAGTATTCGCTGCCAAATACGCTTTGGATGTGGGCACGAGTTTCCGGTGTCAGCAACGACACTGCATCAGCCACAACAGGATCAAGATTTGAGCCAAACAGATCAACGTACTGATCCTGCTTGCTTGCATCTTCGGCAATGTCCTTGCTGTACATTTCGTATTGAGCATCAACCAAAGCCTTGTTGTAGATACCAGCAATCGACTCCTCGTGCTGACGACCACGCCAGATGCCGATAGAGACAGCCAGGCTGGTTTCACCCTGCATGCGTTCCATCATCACTGGATCAAGAGCACGCTCTACAGCGACAAGCTCACCGTTTTCACCAAAAACAGGCATCAGGCTTTCTGCTTCGGTGTTGTCCTTGAGCATGGCAGTAGCAAAGCGCTTCAGCATCACTGGCGATGTGACACGGCCAGCAGTGGCCAAATTACTGTAGCCAGTCACTGCATCCACACCAGACACAGATGTACGGACGTTCTGCATGATGCCTTGCTCAAAGGTGGCACGGGCAGCTACAGGGGCAAAGTAGTAGCCCTTTTTGAATTTGCTCTTTTCAGCTTTAGAGCCAACGTAATCACCGACACGCACGTAGCTCTTGCCACGTAGCTTTGCAAAGTCTTTGTCGTCGGCAACAACCATCGACAGCGAGCTAGCAGGTTCACTTGGAATGTGACCTTTGAAAGCGTTCAGTCGAGCACGGGGAGTTGCCTTGCTCACTTCTTCTTTACGCTGGCCAACCAGATAATCCAATGCAAAATCCATACCCACGGTTTCGTCTTTAGCCAATTGAGCCAAGACAGCTTTGTCTTCAACTGCCAAGTCTTGCAGGCTGTACATAGTCACCAGCTGGTCAATCGAAGCAACAAAGGTTGCATCCTTCGGTTGGAAGGTGCCTTGAATCTCCTGCCCAATAAGCATGGAGATGGCTTCAGCATTTCGCAGCAGGTACTGGCCGGCCACACCAGTGTTCATGTACTTGGCCAGCTGCACCATCTTGCGTTGGTAAGTGGCGTAGTTGGCTGGATCAATGCCCTGAATGTAGTTCTCCAAGGTAGTGATTTTTGCAGCCAAATCCTGTTCATCAGTCAGCATTTTACGGATGGCGTTGTTATCGAAATACGCACGCAGAACGGCCAAGTCAGTTTTACCCATACCACGGAACAGGCTGGACCATTCTTTTTTGCTCAAAGAACGGGTGAACTTGTCGGCAATCAGAGTCGGCAGGTCTTCCCGGAATTGCTGACGTGCCTGCTGAATCACAGAACGAACGCCTTTGATCATGTCGTAAATCTTGGCGTTTGAGTCGGTACGGCCTACCAGGTCATTCAGCAAAGAACGCACCGGTGCCCAGCCATTCACTTTGTTCATGGCCTCAGTCAAACCCTGTGCTGCAAGAGCACCACGCTCTTCAGAAAGGATCATGCCAATCGCCTGAGCACTTGCACCAACAGCACGAGTAATCGTGTTGTTCTCTGCTTTGTTGAGGTCAGCACCTTTCTCATAAGCAGCATCTGCCAACTTGGTCATACCCTCTATGACGATTTCGTTTGCACGGTCAACACCACGTCCAGTGGTCTGAGCAAACTGGTCAATGAAGGTTTCGTTGTTCTGTACCTGATCGGCAATGCGTTGGTTAAGGGCATCAATGGCAGCATCGACGGTGATGTCACCTTTCTTGATGCCAGCCAAACGGCTGGAGAGGCTATCCATTGCAGCGTTACCAGCATTGGTCAGCAGAGCATCAAGACCACCAGAAGTATCCTTTGCTGTTTTAGGCAGCTTCATACCGGACAGCACAGAACGGAACTCAGCGTTCACAGTAGCCAATGCGAGGAAAGCAGGCAGCAGACTGGAGCGACCAGCCAAGTCATTCTCGACAAGGTTTTTACCCATGATGCTGTTGAACTTTTCCTGAGCGTAATACCGGGTAGCCGGGTTCAGGCTGTCTGCGTCATCCATGAAATGCTCAACAGTCAGCTGCTTGGTTACCCAAGAATAAAGCTGCTGTGCAGTGGCCATTGCGTTTGGATCAATAGCTGCTTCTGTAGCCAGAGCAGTGATGATGTTCTCAAACACATGGGCTTCTTGCTGGGTCATGCTAAAGCCACGAGCCTGGAAAGACTTACCGATGTTCAGGCCAGCCATAATCCCTTTATCAACGGCATCCCGTGGAGCCACTTCACCAGCTCGGATAGGTGCGTTCAGGTATCGACCAATCAGTGTCTGGTAAGCCACACCCACATCAGTCAAACGCTGATCTTGGCCGTACTGGCTGTTCTGATAAAGCACGCTGCTTGCCATACGCTGTGCAGTCGTTGGGTTGCCTCGCATAACAACGGCAGTGTTGAACAGCAAGTTGCTGAACAGGTCATTACCAACATAAGGGGCATTTTCTTTTTTGAAGAAGATGGCCTTAATGGCTTTCACAACCTCACGAGCAATGCGGGCCATTTTGTCCAGCATGGTCCGCTGACCCAAACGGATCAGACTTTCATTGGACAGAGACCAAGCCATGAACTCGTTCAGTGCACCGGCTTTGGCCACAGAACCAGGAAGCGAAGCATTGTTCAGGTAGCCCTTGATGGCAGAAACGGTGTCGGTGTACGACTGGGCCAGCTGCTGATTAGGCTGATCCAAGTTGTCTTCCATGGCCAGGAACTGTTTCATCATCGACTCGATACGCTGTACCGATTCTTTTTCTACAGTGCCCATAGGCTGCTTGTTGTAGTACGCCAACACCTTTTCAAAGGTAGAAGCGTGAATCAACTCATGGATCAAAGTCTCAGTTGATGGGTTGAACAGGTAGATTGTTTTCTCACCCACGTTGGTGAAGCCCTTGATCTCACCGGCTGGAATAGCACTACCTTGAGCACCAGCAGCACCTGTGGCTTTGATGTACTCGTTCACTTTCAGCGGGTTACCAAACACAATCTTGTAGCCGTCAGCAGCCAGAGATTTCGTAACCTCATCCAAGACTTTCTGCTGGTCAGCTGGGAATGTTGTTGCTTTGCTGAATTGCTTCAAGTCACTGCTGTGCATAACAAAAGCACCGCTCTCGTGCTTCTGAGCAACCTGCAAAATAGCAGCAGTGGAATCACCAGAAGGTGCTTTGTTTTTACGAAGCTCAGCCAACTCTTCTTGGTAAAGGGCATTCAACTCTGAGGTCACTTCCTCATTTGACATCCCGGTAAGGGCAATCTCACCTGCTTTGAAATAAGGAGAGGCACCAGCAGCCATCTGGTCAACAGAGGTTTCCACCTTGGCCATAACACGATGACGGGCTTCAATGCTTTCTGCCGCTGTTGTCAGCTTGCCTACCAGGTTCTGCATGCCAGCAACAATCTCAGCATCAGGAACCGGCTTCTTCCACATAGACGGTGGGAACAACGCACGAACCAATGCACTACGAGTTGCATCGGTGTACCCGGTCAATGGTGCCTCTTTCATAAAGGCAACATAGCTGTCAGCCACTGCCTGCATTGGGTTGCCCATCCAGGTTTCCCAAACAGCCTCGTTCATCTTGACGCTACCATCCTGAATCAGGTCCAGGGGCAAATGCACACCGTCAAAGATTTTGAGAGTGCGATCAGGTGCACCATTCATGGTGGATGCAATCTGCATCATGTTCGCATCACCTGCCCCGATGTTCAGGAAAGGAATGCCCGACACGCCAGCATTCTTAGGCCCATGAATGAATGCGTCAGTACGGAAAGAGCCGTCCAATGCACGGGAAGACTGGGAGGCGTTCACATCCACAGAACTGGAACCAGCAACGTAAAAAGTCTGGTGTGGGGTTTTGATCAGAGGAGAGAAACGCTCCAATTTTTTGTAGATGCGCTTCAGCTCTTTATCACTGAGGAACTCTGTCTTAGTCCAATCACTGTCAGTCTTAGCTTTACGAGCCATCTCAGCAGCAACTTGATCTTTGAACAGTTGTTCCAGAATGATCGACTGAACCTGTGTGGCCTGACGAAGAAGCACAGCAGATTCCATAGTTGCTGCACCGACAGTCTGCTCAATTGCATTACGCATTGGCTGAACAAACAGGTGCAGCATGCTCGACTGAATGTTGCTGAACTCAGCCGGTGTCAGTGTGTAAGTTTGAGGATCAACCCCGTCATTACGGGAAGTAGCTACTTTTTCAAGAACAAGCTTCTTCTTGTCCAACGAGACTTTGTAATTACCAATTCGATACAGAGCCGAAGTGAATTTCTTGGCCTGCACTTCATCCCCGTTGAACACGGCATCAGCCAACGAGATGGATGGATTATCAATGCGAGCTTGAGCCAACAGAGACATCTTTTCGTACATCGAGTCAGCCAGTGCTTTGGTTAGCTTGGCAGCAATACCAGTAGCCCCAGAACCGTAAATCGTAATGGTCAGTGGGTTTTTGGTAATGCCACGATCAAGAACCAAGTTGGTTCCATCAAAGCTCAGAGTAGGCAGCAAAGAATCCATCAGCGACAGCAACTCATTGAGGTGCTTACTCATGACAGGATCATTACCCAGAGATTCACGCAGGGTATTTACCTGCTCTTGGAGTACGTCAGTAGTGGCCTGGTACAAGTCTTTCTTGTCGTACTGGCTGTACTGTTCGTTCGCAGTCATTGGACCACGATTAACAAACAGACCACCTTTGGCCATGTTCTTCAGCCAGCTGGTTGTAAACATCCCAGAAGCAAACAGCATCATGGCATTGATTGGCCCGTTGGTAATGCCGTCCGCTTCTAGATACAAGTTGGTAGTGAATGTTGCTTTCTGTGTTGGCGTCAGTTTTCCCAGCCAAGCAAGTTCAGTGATTACATGCAAAGCAGCTGGAGTCAGCGGAACACCAGCATCAGCAAATGCTTTTTTGATGGTGCCATTCAGCTCAGGGCTTGCTTCGATAACTGGGACATTCGCGTCAACCGGCTCAGCAAAGCTACCAAAGAAGCCAGACAGAGCTTCAATAGCTGGAGCCAAAGAACCAGACACAAGCAGCTCTGCTTCAGCAATTGCAGCATTGGTGTCTTTTTTGTGCACTTTGATATCAAGAGCCTGTGCAGCAGCAAGCATAAACAGCTTACGGCTTTTCCCTTGGTTCATATCGAGAGTGGTGCGAGTAGGCATGAACAACTCACGAACCATCTTGTTGGCTTGTGGGCTGTACTTACCAAGCATCTGCAAACGACCAACTCGGCTGATATTGAATCCGTAACGGAAGACAGTTTCACCCAGAGCTTTGCCGTTGTTCCGTGCGTAGTTCGACACAGAATCAAGGTAACCAGTCATGTGCTGGAAAGCTGCAACCATGCCACGGTATTTGCCATCTTCAGATGCAGCGTGGTTGATGTTCAGTGTCTTTTGTTCCGGTGGAACCAACCCGAACAAATCAAGCACCTTGTCCATACCAAGCGACTGGTACAACGCAGCCATACGTGTATCCACGTAGTACGGCGTAGCCTGTTCGTTCTCAATAGCTTCCAACTGCTGTGGTGTGTTCTGCACAAGTGGGTTGCGCATCTGAGTAGGCGAGACAGGTGGGATTGCATCGTCACCAATGAAATAGGTCTCTTCCGGTTCCAGCATCACTGTCTGCTCAATGGCATCCACAAACTTCAACAGTGGGGAACCTTCGCTGTCTTTGGTATCCCGAGCAAACACCATAGGAACAACACGTTCCGGGGTTTTAGGGGTAACACCTTCCACTTTTGGCAGGGCAATTTTTTTAATCGTCACTGCACCGTTGTCAGCAAAGACACGCAGAATCTCAGAAGCCATGACTTCAGGAATGCCTTTGGTGTAGCCACGCAGGCCATCCGGGGAAGCTGTAACACCCCAGTAATTTGTGATCTTTGCAGCCAGAGACTGCACAGCTTCAAAGGAGGCCATGCCTTCGTTGAAGTCAGTCACCAAGTCCTCAGAGATGACTTCTTCGTTCAGCCCGGTGATTTCAGCCACATCAGTGTGATCCAGAATGGAGCCAAGCTGATCAGCAGTCAGCAGCCACTGGAGGCCGGCAAGAACAGCACCTTCAACCAATTCTTGGTTGTAAACAAAACTCCCATTTACCTCTTCAGTGATGTTCAGGATTTTGCCTTCAACCCAACGGTTCACATCCACACCGTTTTTGAATCGCTCACCAACACCTTTCTCGGTCAGGAATTTTCCAAGGTTCTTCTGCAAAGCAGAAACCATCTTGTCACCCAGACCTAGATAATCCTGGTACGCCGAGATCACGCCAACAGGAATGTCCGTGCCAGTTTTTTGTAGAACAGCCTGGTTCATCGAACTGCTAAGTGCTTGTTTTACAAAGGCAAGTGGCGCTTCAGTACCAATGGTACGAGTGCGTGGTTCTTCCGGCAGAGTAAACGACTTGGTGAAGTAGTTCACCTTGCCAGCCAGATAAGGGAAAAGTGCAGCCAGTCCCTGACCAACGGTGGGTGCTTTCACAGGTGCAGGCGCTACTGTAGCTACAGGAGCAACAGTCTCAGCCGGGGCATCGACAACTTCAGTTACAGGTTCTACCACCGTATCAACGGTTTCTTGGGTAGTTTCTGCTGTGACAGGTTGCACTTCTTCCTGAGCAACAATAGGTGCTTCCGGCACAACCGTACTGGTAGCATCAGACTCAGCAACAGACGAACGCTGCCGAGCCGCTTTGTAGTCCGAGAAAATCTCAGAAGCTGGTTTGTTCAGTGCCGAATCCAGCGGAGTAACATCAATATGTTCAACACTCAAATCGGGAAAGGCATCAGCCAACCCATTAAGCACGTCGGCCACGAAAGCCGCTTCACCGGCAATACGTTGAGCCTTTTCGATAGACTTTTGGTTGCCTGTGTTTACAAACAGACGGGTGTTAGACGACACCCAACTACGATCAGGGGTAAGGGAGTCATAACCGATTCCTGGAGCTTGCGGATTGCCCGCAACAAAATGTGCATTAAGGGCTTTGACCTTGTTGCCCATGTGCTCCGCAAATTCACGGAGATGGAGCAGGGTGTCAGCTGCGAGATCACGGTTACCCGCCTTCCACGCAGACATAACTTCCTGTGCAAACTGCACCGCAGATTTCCCCTTCTCACCGTCATCGGTCTTAATATTCCGGGATACAAGTTCCTCACGGGAATTGAGTCCGAGACTTTCTGCTTTCGCACTAGCAGAACGTGCAGCACGAAGCAGAGCAACAGTCGTATCTAGTGCAGCCTTTTGTTCAGGGGTGACGGTCACGTTGCCCTTGGAAACCTGATACAGCACCTGTTCCACAGTCCCCAAATCACCTTTGCCTGGCTCAATAGAAGCCACGGCAATTGTGTTCTGTACGTTCTGCTGACCTTCAGGGGTAGCGACTGTCTCATCATTGATCACTGGAGGATTGGCTACTTGCTCAGCAGCTACTTTGGCTGCGATCTGGGCGATACGGGCCATGCCAGCAGTGACTTTGGGGCTACCCATAGCCGATGCCATCATCCCATCGTATTCACGCAGCATAGCGCCTGCTGGGCTGTTCTCTGGGATAGCGTCATCAGAGAACTCTTCGCTCATCAGAATGTTGTTGATTGGCTCAATGATCTGTTGCAGAGCGTAGCTTGCACTGAGTTGTTCAGACGAGCCGTCTTCCATTGCATCAATGACATCAACCAGACGTTGAGCAGCTTCGACACGGCTGCTTGAACCAACGAGAGCAGTACGGGCTGCTTCAGGCACATAGGGATTTGCCAGCTCTGCTTCATCAAAGCGAGCTGCGGATACCAGCTTGTCGATGTAGCTGTTGGCTTTTGCTTGCTCTTCTGGAGCAGCTTCCGAAGTGGCCACAGCCTCACGCATAGCAGCACTGGCTTCTTCTGCGTTAGCTGCTGCACCAGTTGCGGCTTCAAATACAACCGAGTCAGAGATCGGGGAGGCAGCTTCGTTTGCTTCACGTACAGCGTCAGCACGGGCACTCAGACTGCCACCAATTGCACTGCCAGCAGCAGCAAGTGTTTTAGCCCCGGTACGAACAGCAGCACCCGGACCTTGGGTGATTGCGGTCATGCCTAGACCGTAGAGAGCACCCTCACCAACTTGACGGCCAACGCCTTCAGCCAAGTCTTTGTTTTCATTTGAGATTTGGGTTTCGGCATAGTTCTGTGCCAGCTGGGAAGCACCACCTTGGATAGCTTCTTCAGTTGGCTCACGAAGTAAGGTACTGGCAGCTTTGGCAATCCCCTGGTTTACGAAGGGCGCTGCTTCAAACTTGCTGACAAGCGAACCTGTTGCAGCCGCAACCGGGAAGGTGATGGCAGCAGACAGCAAACCAGTTTTGTTTGCCACTTCAGCTTTGGCGTCTTCTTGGCTGACATTCTGGCCAATGAGTTCACGGTACATTGGCGACTCAGCCATGAGCGTTTCATGGTCACGGCCCATGATGTCGGATACGACTTGCTGGTAAGAGCCACCAGCCTCGATACCACCAATAGAAGTAAGCACAGGTGCTGTCTTGCTGATTGCAGCAGCAGTGCTTGCAGGAACGGCTGTCTTAACAGCAGTGGGCAACACTGCACCACCGAGGGCACGAACACCTTTGCTCAAAGGACCAGCTGCAAGCAGGGAACCAAGAGCATTCAATGTCCCGTCTGCGAGGGTTGAACCGTCCATAGTCGAGTTGGTAACGCTGTCGATTGCATCGCGGCCAATTCGTTTAAGGCCAGCCACAAAGTCACCATCGGTTTTAGCTTCAATGGTTTCTTTGTATGCGTTCTCACGCTCAGTGTTGAAGTTGGCAGCTTCCATGACTTCACGGCGATTTTGTAGGGAATCAGATTGGGTGCCTTTAGCCCAATCCATTGCTTCCCCAACTGCATCAGCAGTCCAAGCACCGGCATCTTGATCCAGGATACCCACGCCAAGCGAGGCCAGCCCACCCAGAGCACCACCTAATCCGGTAGCAACACTGGTCACCCCATCAGCCACATCACGAATTGGGCTGGGGTTTTGCGAACTCATGTCGTACTGAACCTGAGCAGCAGCATTTGCACGCTCAGCAATCATGTCGGTAGCAGCACTGCCGTATTTGCCTCGCAGCTGTGCTGCATTCAAACCACGAATGTCTTGCTCAAGTTCAGGAGCTGCATCATCAGGCAAACCAAGCAAACGACCAGCAGCCATTTGATAGCTGCTACCCAAACCTGCTTTTTTGGTCTCAGCAACAGAGGCAACCGATTCTTTCTTTTGATCTAAAAGACTGGGTTGAGTTGGGGTCAGTTCCATCGCCGGAGCTTCCCACTTATTAGTTGAATCAGGGCCAGCTGCTTGAGAGAGCAGTTTGTTAATATCAACCATTGTGGTGTCCTTGCGATGTAAGTTTGTAGGGGAGCTTTATACCATAAAAAATCAAACAGGCACAAAAAACCCCACCTAAGTGGGGCTGATTGTTGCACCGTTCTTACTCACTGACCAGACTGCTGTTGGCTTTGAAGCAGAGCCTGAAGATTCCGCTCAGCCATTGCCAACTCGTTACGGTAACGAGGAATGGTGTCCTTGATACCGGGCTGAGTGCGGGCACGCTGAGTGACTGCAACCAATGCTTGTTGAGCAGCAGCATACTGCTGTTGGGCAGTGCTGATTTTACCCATCACTGCTGTACGAGCTGCGTTGGTCAAAGCCTGGTCAACAGAAGAACCACTGTTGTGGGCTTTGATTGCAGCTTCGATTCCATCGTCAGAAACACCAACCTCATCACCCCAATTGCTATCAGTGAAACCGGTATTGCCGTCTGCCCACACTGGATTAGAGACAGCAAAGTTTCGCTGAATAATGGCACCTGCTTGGGCAGCGTTAATGGTCGGAGTACCCTTACCGCCATACTCTTCCTTGGCACTGTTATTCATGATTTCAGTGACTTTCTTGGCAATCTTAACCGGGTCACTTCCTTTAAATTCACCCTCACTCAATTGTGTGGATACAGATAATGGAGTGGCGTTATTGCCAAAGTTCTTCACCAAATCCTGAGCAGCATTGGAAGCTACATTGCCTGCCATCAGCTCTTGGCCGGACACTGCCAAAACTTCTTCAGTGGCACGATTGATGTTTGGGTCAGCCACCCATTCATCCACATTACCGGGTCCAGCGTTGTACGCTGCCAGAGCCTGTTCCACGTTGCCGTCATACTTACGCAGCATGGCAGTCAGGTAGTCTTTACCAAAACGACGGTATTCCTCTTCTGATTGATTTTGGAGAGGTTTTACGCCGTAACCAGGGTCTTCCCCAGTTGCTCGCATAACCTGAGTTACACCACGAGCACCCTTGGAAGAAACTGCACTGTTGTCGCCACCAGACTCTTTCTCAATAAGGAAAGGCATCAGCTTTTCAGCTTTCTCCTCAATAGAGCCAGTCAGTACACCGGCCTTACCCGTGATGGTTGAAACGTAATCACGGGTTTCCGCAAACGGAATATTCGCAGCAAAACCAGTAGAACCTGAACCAACAGGAGTACCAGCAGCAGGGGCTGTGCTGCCGCCAATTGGTGCATACAAGCCAGGAAACAGACGACTCAATGCAGCAGTCGCATTGTTCCGAGCACCTGGAGTAAGGTCCATTTGCTCCAAGCCAAGACGTGCATCGTCGGCATTTGCCGATTGACGCATGATGTCATTGACTGCGGAAATAGCCGACTGGGTATCTGAATCAGACCGCACAGCTTGCTGATTGCTCAAGCGACGGGAATCAGTAACCAGAGCACCACCCTCTAAACCTTGGATGTTTTTCATGGTGGATACGATCTGGTCAGCTGGAAGCATGGAAAGCTGTGGACCGTACTTCTCTTGTGCAGCAGCAATGCCTGCCTGATCACCACGAGCAGCAGCTTGGCTGATTGCCATAAGCCCCTCACGAGCAGCGTCCGTGTTGGTGTCTACTTCCTGAGTACGATTCAACGCATATTGATTCGTGGCGTTGGTCAGAAGGGAACCAACACGATTACCCAACACGCTCTGTGCTTGGGAAGAAACGTGAGCTGGGTTGATGCCAGCCATGATCTCACCAGATGCCAGAGCAGTTTTGTAAGCCTCTGGGTCTTGGTATTTATTGGCAGCAGCCAGTGCAGCAGCATCCGCTTCTTCAGTACGGCCTGCCTTGAATTGCTCCAAACCATCACCGATGGATTTAAAGGCATTCGACAGCAGTTGGCTCGAAAGACGTTGCCCTTCGATTGCCCCACTGAACTGAGGGGCATCTACGTTACGCCAAGTAAGAACGGCCATGATTTACCCCTTAGCGGCTCAGGCTATTTTTCTGAAGGTAGGCTTCAGCATCTTGTTGCGAACCACCTTCAGTAGCAGTACGGGAACGAATCCGATCAGCCAAAGCCGTGTTGTACGATTTGATCTGGTTGTTCAGATTGGTGTTGGTGATCTTTTTGGTGAAATCAAACTGATCTTCTGCCAGACCTTGGGCTTTGCTTGCACCCCAAAGGTTACCCAAAGCAGCAAGACCACCAAGAGCCAATTGGCCTGTACCAATGTTCATCCCCAAGCCACTGCCGGCAGTGGGAGGTACAACACCAGCATTTGTGCCAGGCACATTGCCAATAGTCATACCAGCTGCCGTGTCACCAGCAGGGAAAGCGGTAGCACCATTGCCACTGCCCATGCCTAGCATGGAAGAGAGTTGCTCCCAAAGGCTGTTTGTGGCGATGCCGTTGTTTGTCTGGGCCATTTGGCTACCTCAATTCAGTTCGGTGCTAATCGACAGATCGGCAAAGTTGCGGAGCATTTCGATACTCAACGACGCCAATTCACTGCCTGTCATCAGGGTACGGGACAGAAACGATTCCCGGTTTTCCCCTGCCTGTAAAAATACATCAGTAAAGCTCATGGGGTTAATCACCCCTTCGCCTCCGAAACCTAGATTTGCAGCGGTTGCCGCATTGATCTCTTCAACTTTGGCTTCGTAGGTTTGAACCATTTCATTGGTTTTTGCCTGTATGCCTTCAGCACTGCTTTTCAAATAATCAGCATAGGCGTTGCCTACAGAAGCGGTGATCTTGAGCAGGTTATCAGCACGGGTAAGCTCACCAACCATAGACCCCATAGGTTGTCCAGTAGAGTAACTGGTTCCGTATGCGATTGCGACGATGCCTGCAATTGTACCTACAATCGCACCAATCTCTTCACCAAAAAGAGCAGTTGCCCCTGCTTGGATGATCTTCATAATCAGCATCGCAGCAATGGCGTTTGCCAGTGTTCCCACCAGAATAGCCATTGCTCCCGTAAAGCCTAAAGCCGCACCCACAGCAGCAGCTGTACCAAGTACCCCTCCCCCACCAGCAGCTAAACCCCCACCAGCACCAGCAGTAAACACAGTGATGACAATAATCACGATGATCAAAATGATTTTGAAAATCGTTGTTTGATACCACTTCTGTTTCACTTCCTCGTAGGAGTTGAAAACGATATAGGCATTGGCATTTGCCATCTGGGTTGCATGAACCAAACCAGTTGCCCGGTAAATCTCCTCATGGAGAGGAATGATAAAACCAGACACCTCACTGTCATTGATTGCATCTTGGGCACTGATTCCAACACCCTTGCCTTTGTAAATCTTGTTCTCATGGTTGAGGCCAAAGATCATCAGAAACTCGTAATACTCAGAGTCAATCTGGTGATAGATGTAGGTAAAGCTGTTCGCAAAAGTGACGTGGTATTCACCGGCAAATGCGTCAGGTTTGAACTTACCAAATCCCTGATAGCGTTGGATGTTTGACCAGCCAATACGCATGTCGTAATCCAGCTTGCCGGTTATACGCAACACACTTCCTGCACCGGAATATTCCTCATACAAGTAGTTGAAGAACTGGTACAGATACCGTTTGCTGGAGTTGTCCTTGGTATTAAGGGATACACCAAAAACAATGTAAGCATGGTCAATGTCACCAACAGAATCGTTGTCTGCGATTTTATCAATCAGCTCATCAATGTTCCCGTTTTGAATGGCTTTCTTATAGCCCTTCTTCACTTGTTGGTAGATGGAACCATTGTGGCTAGGAGACAAGAACTGGCTGTTATGTCGAATAGGCAAGTACGGAAAAAATGCCCCACCATCCTTAGACAAACTGAACATTTCTTCAAAAGCTAGGTTGTCGCCATTCTCTTTGTACATCAGGAACTGTGACGGACCTTCTACACCAGCTTCACTTGTGATGGTGTACTCAGCGTAGAGGTAACGAGAATCTGAACTGAAATCAGTCAAGGTTTCTGTGTAGACAGTCGGAACTGTTTGCCCAACTTGAAGTGGCAATGTAATGGTCATCACTGAAGAAACAGAGTCGTAATCGACTGTGTATTCCAGCTCCACTTCTGTTGGGTGATTATCGTACATATAGGCATCAGCCCAGTACGTGTAATCACCACCAGCAATAACAGCACTTTTTACAGTGACAACTTCTAAAGCAGTGTGTGGAATGGCAGCAGCCACAACAGCTTCATCAACATCAGAAGCATCCACAAACTGACTTCCTGTCATACCCAAGACAGCGTTGAATTGGCCTTGCTTGGCCCAACGTAAAAAGGAACGCATACGCATTCCCGGTCCTTTGATCAAACTCTGTTGTATCGCCCCAGTGAGATCAGACTTGTTGTCAAAAATCACAGATGAGGCGATTACAGTTTTGATGTACCCAATAGGAGGTTCGTCACCGGCCAAGTTGTAAGTGGTCGATGACACGTAGATTTTTTTCTTTCCACTGAACCAACCCATAATTACAACCCGTTGTTTGCCCGAATGACGCTCAACACATCGTTGACAGCTGCGTTTTGGAACTGGGTCGGAGCCAGCAAACCTTCATCAATGGTCTTCTGAGTGATCCAAGCATCCGAGAACATCTTGGCTGCTTTGGTCTCCGCATCACGCTGATAGCTCGTGATCTGCTGGAGGTACAGCTTCTTCTGCGTACCCATGATGCCTGTGACTGCTGCACCATCAGTACGGTAATCAAGAGTCTGAGCACGTTGTACTTCGGTCTGCTCAACCACCATTGCACGCTGACGCTCAAGAAGAGTCAGCTGAGCTGGCAGCATGTTTTCCAGGTTGAATTGGGCAGTGCAGTAAGCGACAGACTCACCTGCGAGCTTCAGCTTGGTCAGTGCGAAATTAGCCCGTTGGTTCAAAGCTTCCAACTGAACAGCAGCCAATTGAACTTTGGCAGTTTCCAGTTGAACCAAGGCAGTAATCGCCTGCACTTGCGCAGACTGGGCTTGCCAGAAAGACTGGTCACGATTGATCAAAAAAGAAACAGCGTTGCTCATGGCACTTTCAGTAAGTGCGACATACGCCTTGGTGTACTCAGCACCGGTAATTCGACCTTTCTCAAATTCAAACTTTAGGTGTGCACCCATAGCTGTCATGAGGGAGTCGAAAGCACCTTTACCGTCAACAACGCGCTCGGTCAATTGCTCCAGTGTAATTGGGGCAACAGGCTTAAACAGAGCACTGTTAGTACCACCTGGAAAAGTGTACTTGCCGTCAGACAAGTCAACACTGGGAATGGTGAAATCTTCCCCAGCAGTCAAGGATGCAATAAGGGCATTAGCCTCTAATTCAACACCACAGCTCATCTACTTTTCCTCTCTTAAAATAAAACGGCCCGTCATTATAACGGGCCTTTTTCTTCATCGACTCTATCAGTCAATGCTGCCAGCTGCTTTTTGCGCATTGGCCAGCTTGGCCAATTCAGCAGGAGTCAGATCAGGCAGAATTTCCAAGGCAAATTCTTTAGCCATCTGGCTCTCAACACGAACATGCCCGGTACGACGATCTTTGATCGTGCGGATGCTCAGAAAACGACGAGCTTCCATCAGCTTGTACAAGCAGTATTCGACGTGGAAACCGTCATCGGTCACTTCACCGAATGGCACGAACTTACGGACAGTACCCAGGTACTCGTTTGCAACGGTGAGGATTTCACCCGGCAAATCTTTCTTCTTGGGGTCCAGGTTGGTAATGCGCAGACGAACCAAACGCATCTCAGTGTTATAGAGATGTTGGCGCAGGCTCAGCTTACGAACAGGAGCTGCAACGGTTTCGGATGGGGCATCGCCAACATCTTCAAGTGGATTCTTCTCAGCCACTTGTTCACCGCCTTGCTGTTCACCTTCGTCGTTCTCACGCATCTTGTCAGCAATACGCTGACGCAGAGTATCGACGCCGATGTTATTGGAAAAAGGCACACCCAGCAGGGTTGCACGTTGCTTCAAGACTTCCAGCTCATCAGGAAGGTCTTGTTCTTGCTGTTGCATTTCTGGCGTATCCATCAGTCTTCCTCGTGCGTTCTTGGAACAAAGGGGGAGTTACCTCCCCCAATGTGTCACCCCTTAGATAGGTGCAACGGTTTTGGCCAGAGCGATACGCTCAGGACGTTTGACCAGGATACCGTAGTACCACTTGATCGAACTGAAACCAGTTTCACCGTATGGATCGTTGCGGTCGGCAGTTTCCTTGCCAGGCATTTTGGTCATGACGGAGAACTTCACGGTTTTACCATCGGTTTGGAAACCGATAGTGGTGAAGCTGTCATCACCGATAACCAGCATCGGGAACACGTCGTAGTGCTCAGCACCACCGCTCATCGAAGAACGGAAGCCAGGGTTGTCATCGACTTCAGCACCAGCACCGGCCCAGTGCAGCATCTCAGGCACTTGGATGATACGGAACTTGTCGATGGAACCGATCTCACCGTTCATCACAGTACCGGCATCGGCGTAGTGCTGAATTTCGATGAACGCTTTGTTGTCGAAAAGGTCTTTCATGCCTTTCAGCATTGGGACGATCTCGGAACCAACGTACATCACGCGAGTGGCACCAATTACCTTGGTGTCAACATTGCGGGAACCAGTGATGATACGGGTCTGCACCGGGCAACGGTTGTCGGTCAGGATTTGATCCAGACGCATCAGGTTTTTGTAGCTGATGATCGAAGCCGGAATTTCCGGGATACCACCGTTAGCCGGGGTCACTTCACCAGTGATCTCGCTGTTCTGGGTGGCAGCACCAGCAAACAGAACAACACCAGCCGCAGCCAGCAGGTCTTTTTGTAGTACAGCTTCGGTCAGTTGAACGGCACCGGTCAGCAGCTCACGAGCCAGGTGATCCTTCAGCATGTCATCCGAATCGAAGTCCATCGACTCTTGGGTGAACTCGGTGAAGAAACCGAACTTGTGAATCGAGCCTTCACGTTGCAGACGAGTGAAACCAACACGGTTCACACGACCACCGTTCTCGGTCAGGGTCGGCAGCTTGGAGGTGATAGCACCAACGTCTTTCGAGGAACCATAGAGGTTACCGTTGACGATGGTGACACCGTTGGCGTCGATACCTTGGTCGTTGATGTTGCGCTCATCCAGCAGAGGCACGTACTCAAAAACCTTGATGCTTTTACCGAAGTGCTTCGGCATGTTGGTTACGCTGGCGAGCGGCATGAAATACTGCTCTTTGCGCGATTCGATGATCGCTTTCTTCAGCCAGAAGAAAGTATTCATCTGGTCCGAGTTGGCACCATCAATCGAAGACTTTTGCCCGTCAGCGGGGGCGTTGTAGTTCAGCATTTGTTATTACCTCAAAGGCGGCCTTGGAAATCTTTTAAGAAGTCATCGTCACTCATCGCAAGCGGATTGATCAATGGCTTCACAGGACGTGGCGAACTCCGTGTAGGAGCAGCAGCACTAACTTTTTCACCGTTCTTCACTTGTGGTTTTGGGGCCACAGTGCGAGTCGCAACAGGAGCCGGTTTTGCAGTAGGTGCTTGTTCCTGCTGAACAATATCAGCAAACGCACCAGATGCCACTAGAGCATCACCAACTTCTTTATACGACTGAAGAAACGACTGTTGCTGCGGAAGTTGGCCCAGAGTCTTACGACGTTCAATCTCAGTGACGATCCGGTCATAGATACCGGTTTCTCGCTGCACGTTGATCAACGACATAACACCAGGTTGCTTCCAAAGTAGCTCCTTGCTGGCCTGATCCCAAGTCGAGTTAATGACGTGAAGTGTTGCTTTACCCGAATCACTGCTGGAGATTTCATCCAGAGCATTACGGAAGCTTGCTTCTTCATCACTTACAAGGTGATTGCCTTCTCGGTAAGCTGTATCAGCATTGACATCAATATCCATTGGGTCAATTTTTGCTTCTTTTACAAGCTTGGCAATTGCAGTCGGGTCTTTCTTATCCAAGTCGATCAGATACGAAAGTTTGCCCTCATCCAACAGCCCATTGTTTTCCAACATCAGCAGCACCTTACGGTGCGGTTGGAGGTCTTGCATTTTGCGGGTGTAGTTGGCACCCATCTTCATCAGTTGAATAGCTTCTTCCGGTGTACGGAGTTCAATCATTTTGCCGTTTGCTTTAAACGGTTTCATGATCTCGTCGTGGAATTGCTTGTAGTCAACTGGCTTGGCTTCAGTCTCTTTACCTTCAGTGCTTGCTGCTTTTTCCTTTCCAGGTTCGCTGCCAGCTTCAGGTTTAGACTTGTCGCCTTCTTCTTTGCCTTCATCCAGTTGAGCCAAGTTCTCCGGGTCATCCTCTTCGGATTCCGGCTTACCTGGTTCCTCTTCTTCAGTTTCAGGCGGTTCGGTATTTTCAACCGGCAAAGCAGTATCGGCTGGGGCATCATCAGAAGCAGGTTCTGTAACCTCTTCAGCCCCAGTAGGCTGGGGAGTTTCCCCAGCCGCAGGGCCAGACAGATTCAGAAAGTCTTCATCAGACATAGCCAGTACGTCTTGAACTTCATCATCAGCTGGAGTGCCCATTACTGGTTACCCTCCTCACGACGGGCTTCTTCCAAAGCCTCTTCCAGAGGAACGAGGTCACGTTCAGCAGTGTTACCCATCTGAACCACAACCGAAAGGAAACGGCGCAGGTGACCGGCAGACTGTGCAATTGCCAGCGAGTTCGCTTGGTCAATCGGGGAGAGAGCTGGGTCAGCAGAAGCTTGTGCATAACGAGCACACTCCTGAACGCAGAACTCCTCAAGCACCAGACGGCGGAAGTCTGGGTTGTTCGCCAGACGCAATGCGGTTTCACGACGCTCAATGAGAGTCTTGGAATCTGCCAGTTGTTTTTCCAGAGTATTGACTTCAGACATGCTGATTAGTCCCTTGCGGTTAATTGATTACAGGTTGTGGGGCGGAGGGTACACCAGGTTCTACATTACTTGGAAGTCCGCCTTGTTCTTCAAGTGTATCACTAAGTTGGTTGAAGCCAACAGCCGCAGAAATATCAGGGGCTGATTCGCCTTCTTTACGTGGGGCAGTCAGTGCCTTAGTAATCTGAAGGTCTTGGTTACCCTTGGCTTGGCCTTTTTGTTTTTCCATTTCACGGGCATGTTTAGTGCCTGTTTCCTGTTCAACGTAATCCAAATCTTTGATGTCTTTTTCAGCCAAAGTAAGTTTGGCTTTTGCATCGTTGACCATGATTTCAGAACGTAGTTTCTCGTTCTCAAGCTCAGCTTTTTCAATGGCCAATTCTTGCAGACGAATCTGCTCTGGGCTTGGTTTAGGTGCCCAACGACGAAGCTTCTCAGCCAACTCAGGCATACGCTTCAAGTCAGCAATCTCAGCCAGAATCATCATCACAACACTTGGGTCATGGTTCGGGCCGATTGTCTGAAGCATGAATGCCAAGTCTTTTGCTTTGGCGTCATCAACTTCAGCAGTTGAGATATCGGTCTCAAGATCGAAGTTACCGATCAGGTCTTCCCGTTTTACCTCAATGAACTCTTTGTTCGTAATGCGGATGATTTCAACTTCAGACAGGAACACGCCGTTCATGGCGATGATCTTGTTACCAATCTCCGTCATGCCTTTTGCAAGACGACGCAGAATAGCCATTTCACGTTTAGATGCGGCATCCAGAACACCCCGGATACCTGCCGCCACATCCCCATAAGCTTCCCCGCTGATGCCACCACCAAAGGATTTAACCCCGGTGAGTGCTTCTGCTTCTTGGTTCTGAAGGTTCAACATCAACAGTCCAGACTGAGGCAGCTCAGGGTACTTGTGCTCAATGACGCCCTGCTGTGGATGCACGTTAGGGTTGAACTCGTAGTCTTCGCCATTCTCATAACGACGACGGTTCAAGGCATCCAGCATGCCTTTGGCAATGCCTTGTTGGCTATTTGCCGAACGACCAAGAAGGTCAATCATCCCACGGGTAACAGCACCCAGAATTTTCTGGTTGTCTTCCAGCAATTCTGCGTCAGGCTCACCGTAAAGATTCCGCTTAACCGGGAGGTATGGAACCAACACGAAAGGAAGTTTGCCGTCCGGGAACGGGTTTTCTTCCATACGAATTGGCACATCACCAATCCAAGTAGCAACGATTGGGGTCAGAGTGCCGTCACCGTTGATATCCTGAAAACCCCAGTATTCGTAAGCCACAACCTTTTTCCGAAGGGAGTCGCTGAACTGGTAGCTATCTGGTGTGCTTGTGGAGTGGTCAGGCTGAGCCAATGGGGCATTGCCTTCCCAGTTCACTGCATCCAGGTTTTTGTAACGCTCAGGTTCCTTGAGCAATTCAGCTTTGTTTGTCTCAAAGGACACGATCACAAACAGAGCTTTACTCAGATCACCGTTACAGGACGGGTCGATGATTACGTTCTGTGGGTCCAGCAGATCGACAACTGGTTGGTTGATCAAGACTTTTTCAGTCTGGACTTCTTCTTCACCAACCTGAACGGCATAAGTTACTTGCTCAGTTTCCAGGTAAAGATCAATCGCAGCTTTCACTTCCTTGGGAACAACTTCCTCGTATTCACGAGGATTCTGCCCACGCAGGTCCATGGCAGCTTGGAAGACTTCAATCTGGCTTTCGTCTTGGATCGGCAGGAACTCGTATGTCGGTGCCATTTCCGTGATTGGAACGGTCACCCGTTTCCAGCCAACACGAGTGATCGAAGTACCTTCGTCAACAGTGGCACGAACAAAGTTATCGACAAACTGCACCCGGTTCATCTTCGTGCGGAATTGCCAGTTCAAAACCAACTCATTCTGTACAGAAGCAGGACCGTCTTCAAAGGTAACCGGAGACACTTTGAAGAGTTTGTTGGTTCCCAAGAATGGTTCTGTCAGTGCTGCATAACGCCACTCAGCCTGACGACGAATGAGTTTGGGCTGAACACTGGAACGACCGCTCGCCTTCTTTGGTTTGGCAGAGCCACGCACAGCCATGAGATCAGACCAACGTGTGATGTTGGACATCTGGCTTTGGTGAGCTGGACGTGCGTTTTCCAAATCCTGTTTGAGAGAGCGAATATCCGGCTCGATCTCCCAATCAGTCAAACGCGAAATGCCACGAGCATCCGGCTGGTTCTTGTCTTGTTCCATGTCAGGTCTCATTCATTAAGTAATTTACGGTCAGCAAGTAGTTGGTTACCCAACTCAATCAATTGCCGTTCACGGAGTCTAAGAGTGTCCCGGAGTTCTGCAACCAGTGATCGGCCTTCTTCAAGAGATTGGTCGAGTCGGGCTGCATGGCTTGCAAGGTTGTCTCGCTCAGCTTCGGTGCCTTGGGCTTGACGTTTGTAGGCAGATTCTCTACCGGCGCTGAGCAACAACCGCTTAGCAAAACCAGCCCGCTGCTCAGAAAGAGCAAGGTCATAATCGTTTTTCGCTTTAGCAAGCTCATCGTTAATCCTTGTAGTCGTTTCAATGTGAACCAATTGGTCTTTGGCAATTTGGTCTTTCAGCTTATCAATCTGCTCTTTATGGGCAATTTTTTCTTTGTCCCATTCTCGCTGAATCTCTGCTTTTCCAGAGGAGATACCTTCAGAGTACACCCCATAGAAGATTGCCGAGACAAGAGCAACAAAAGCCAGTGCAATTACCCAATTGACTATTTTCACTTAACTTCGTCCTTGCAGTGGGACAGGGGTATGTTGCCAATTCGATTGTCCACCCAACCTGGAGTGAATCCTGATAGGTGACTCAAGCTCATGTAGTGCACTGCCTGCTGGGCATCCATGAGTTTTAAAACCAACTCACAGGCACGAACTTTACCCCGAACTTTTTGTAGACCTTTATAGGAGGTAATCGTACCAGGTCCGACTTTTCCATCAACAACAATCGTTGGGTAATCCTTACCCCCTCGATTGAGTGCGTTCAACGCTGTCTGGAACCAACGAGAAGAACGCCCTGTGCCAGCATTCACACCGGCATCTACTAATTTGTGACCAACAGCAGGGGACACCTCAATCACTTCTATGTACTTGGGTCGCTCAATATAATCCGCGACATAGATGGTCTTTGCTTGCTCAAGCGTCAGATCCCGCATTGGCCCGGTGTATCCATTGGCTTTGGCAGTTGCAACTGTGATGCCGTGGTTTGTTTCGCCACCGGGGTCTTTTGGATTATTGACGTAACCCCCTTCCATAGCAAAAACGGCAGACAGGACTACCCCAATTGCCGACACCATGCCTGCTCGTTCTTTCCAACTACTCGTCATTTTCATCGGCCCCTTTGAGCTTCAGTATTCTCCCAAAAATACCAAGAACAAACAGCGATAGAGCAATGTGTTGTGAGTTAGGGATGTTCGCCTGCAATTCAGATGGTATGGCCAGCCATGTTTGATTGACGATCTCCCACAGAACCATCAACACAGCACCCACTGTACTGATTTGAATCGAAGCAAATTTCCAGGCTTTCTTCCAATCAGGCACCAACTCCAATTTTTTCATTTGAAAAAGGCTCCGATCTCAGCCCGGAGACCAAACAGAAAACCAATAATTCCTGCCCCAATAGTCCAAGCCCATTTACCCATCAGACCAGCCCCAACAACCTTGTGTTTGATTGTGATGAACTCATCAATCGTAGGTGTCGCTCTCGCCAGAGAAGACTCCACATTCTCAACACGACTACCAATAGCGTTCAGTGAATGGCTTATAGAATCGATCCTTTCACGACTCTGACGATGCTCAAGTCTGTCCTCTTCCATGCGAAAGAGAATGGTCTTCATCCGTTCTTCTTGGCGGGCCATCTGAATTTCTACAGACTCGTTGCTCATAATGGTCAGACCCTTTCTTGAATAGTTGGGTGGAATCTTACCGACTCCACCCACTATTTTCTAATTGGAATTACTCGATTGGTTCTGGTGAGAGGAGTTCTCTGTGTTGCAAACACAAAGCCAAAGCCTCAAGCACTTCCCCTTGCTCAAAACCATAAACCTCAAACCCATCTGGATTTTTAGTAAAGGCACCGTGCATGTCGGTGTCCTCAACAACTTGAAGTGGAACCAACGAAGTGACCAGACGGTGGATCACATAACGGGCTTTCACCAAGTCGTAGCCAGCCACTGCACAGAAGACTGCACCCTTCAAAGCAAGCCCAATGTCGTGAGCAGAGGGTGTTGTGTACTTCGGATCAAGGTAGCTGTCTTTTGGGAAAGGTGTGCCTTGTGTCCAGCCTGGTGGACGCCAGTCATTAGGAACACCTGGTGAGTCTGGATTCTCCACCATCCACCCATGCAACCAGTCAAAAAACCGAGTATTGACGGCAACAATTTTAGCCATCAACTCCGGTGGGATTACGTTGTTGGTTAGTGTTGCCTCATACCAGGTGCGCCCCATCGAGTCGAATGCACGGTACTGCCAACCATCCCATGCTGGGTTACCGTCCGGACCATCCCAAACCCAAGTGTCGATCTCCCCGTTTTGCTCACAATCCCACAGAGCTTGCAGGTAAATGTGCATCCATGGTCCAAAAATCTCATCAGGACTTCGGGCACGAAATTGCTCTTGCGCCTCCAACATGAAATCAATCATGCCTTCCAGTTTCTCCATGTCATTGGCATGAATCCATGGGGTACCGCCCTGGTAACCAGCAACAATGGGACCACGGTACGGGAGCACAGAAAGACGATTACGAGGGCCATTCAGTTGGAGACCAAACGGTAAAGCACCAATGTAGCGGACAGGTTTCCGTGTCGCATTAGTAACTTCTACTGTCCCAATTTTCCAAGTATGGGCTGTCGGGTTTTTATCGGTCAGAATCACTTTACGCAGTGAACCAGCAGAAGCAGTAACGGGAGTTCGTCCAGCTAAATAGGCAATGCTCAGTGTCTGTTCTTGGTCGTTTTCATCACCGTGAACACCTTCGGCTCCATTGAACTGGAAGGCCAGAATTGCCCCGGAAGCAGGTGCCGTTGGTGGAGTGCCAACGTTTTCTTGGACCGTGTGTAGACTAAACTGGACCCAAGACCACCCACGCTCTTTCACCTGGTTCTGTTGCGGACACGGTGCTGCCCACAACCAACCATCTGAGTCTTTGACAACAAACAGCATATCCGAGGTACTTGTGTACATCAGCTTAGGCGGTTTGGTGATGTTGAATGCTGGGTTGATTTGATCGTAAGTGATACCAAATCCGGCTTGAGCATTCGGAATAGTGAAACTCTGACACAACAACTGTCCACCAATGGCAGTTGCCTTATAACCCACGGTGATGTCTACCCCGTCATTGAAGTCGAAGTAGGTATTACCGGGCAACCAAACGTTGTAGTTGGCCATGTGTTTATCCTGATAAGTTGAGGGGGCATCTAATGCCCCCTCTCTGTTTTACAGTGGCAGAGCGCTCGTAACCTTACGCAGACTGTTGTTCTTCAAAATGATACTCCCCACAACACCAGAGGTGGAGCAATCAAACGAGAACTGAAACTTGAAGTCAGCATACCGAATGGTTTCACCAGATTGGTAGGGTGGAACAGTAATGGCCGGTGCTCTCATATGGATGGTGCGATTGCCTACAGGCAAACGGATTTTGTCCATATCAGATGGTGGCCAGAAGAACAGATGGTTACCAAAACTCTGTCGAACAGAGCCAAAGGTTTGGGCTGGTATGTTGGCAAAAGTTGACAGTGCCAAGTTGCACGACAGCATTTGCCCAACCAGATTCACCATCTTAATGTCGGCTTCAGCTAGTAAAGTGTTGCCAGCAGAGAAGACCGTGTTAGCCCGTGGATCACCTTGGTCAGGCGAGTTCCAGCCCCAGTTATCCCAAGGTCCATGTTGGTCTCGTGGTACAGAGGTCACCACCACAAACGACTCGTTTTTGTTACCAGTGGCTGGGATATTGAGGTCAATTTTAATTGCCGGAACGCCCTCATCCGTCACAATAGAAACAGAAACAGTACCTGGGGCAAAGGTAGCATCGCCCATGTACTCAAGCACTTTGGGGTATTCACCAGCAAGGTCACCCCACGTGTAGTTCATGAAGTTTGAGTAGTTGCCTCCAACACCAATCCCCATAACTTGGTTTTCGTCGTTGGTGGATTTCCACAGGTTCCAACAGTCCGGCAACACACCATGCTGATAACCAGCATGGTTACCTCCAGATAACAACGCATTACCCAGTCCAGTTGCCCAACCAATAGAACTCAGGTTGAACGAAACAGGAATAGTGGCTGTGGCTTTATAAGCCGTAAAAGACAAACTGCTGTTTGGAATGATGTTTGGTCCAAGAGTCAAAGAACCAAGTTGAGTACGGCTAGGGCGGGCTGGAACTCCTGCCTCGACCATAACTTCAGCCAGTTTTCTGCCCATCACGTATGCCCCAATTGGTCCGGGGTGCAGACCGTCATGACAAGCAACATGTCCTGGAAACTCAGGGCTGTAATTACCCAAAGTGTAAGTGCCCAGTGGATTTACGTCATCCGACACCATGCCAAAAGGGTCAATCCCATTCGGACCAAGAAGGTCTTCTGTTGCATCCACAAGCCAGATATTCGGGTGTGTACCTGATGCTACCCACGAACGCAGACCTTCGTTGACGTCTTCAAGACGTGCCCGAATAGTGTCCATTTCGCTGATGCTATAGCCCTTCAGCAAATCCCGAGTACGTGGGCAGATCGCCATGAGAAATACCCATTTGCCTCTGCTCGCTAAGTCAGTAGCAGCCCGTTTGATGTTGAACAAAACTTCAGGAGCAGGAATGTTCCCCGAAAGGTCGTTAGTACCCCCCATCATGACAACAACATCAAAACGACTGATGTTGTTCAAGGCAGCGTACATTGGGCCTTGCCAAAGCACACCATCGCCCAGTGTGTCATCACTTTCCTCCCACCAATTGACAACCCGTGTACCTGCAATTGCAAAGTTCAAACCATGCTTTTGTCCCTGAACGTCTGTGGTAATGCCTGGTTCAAAGGACAAACGACCATCCAAGATATGGTCTGCATGTGTCCAGTAACCACACACACCAGATCCCCAGTTTTCATACATACCAGTGTTCCCTTTAGGGGGAATGTATGCGGTGTTGTAGTGTGTGATTGAGTCACCAACCATGGCCAGGCGACGGCCTGGAAAAGGTACAGCAGCATATTCTGGAAGAGTGCTACCGTCGTCTTCCCAATCACCAGATTGAGTGCCATCTGCATCGCCTGGGCTTTGCTGAAACTGATAGAACTGACCAACACCCACATTCTGCGGAACACTGTCAGGACCAATCAGTAAAATCGTTTCGTATACCTGCTCATCCTCACCACTAATAGCCATAGACACTGTTTGGTTAATGGTGGACTTCATGTCCACAGCAAACTGTGAATTGGCTGTGTAGTCGATATAGACAGGGTTGTTTTCAAAAGCAACACCGTAGCGAATAGGCAATCCACTACCTACTTCAGCAGACTCATTCTGCATAGTGAACGCAACATACCCATCTTGAGAACGTTCAGCCACATAGCGTGAAGTAGGGGGCACCGCATTCCAATTGGTGGCCGGATCGTCGATGTCATCACGACCATAGGCATAGCCATAGGTCAATGGGAAATTATTGTAAGGCCCGTCTGCTCCTGCCTGGAAAATGCGAGTGTTGTTCGACTCTTGATCACAGGTTTGAATCCAGACTTCCATCATGCGATCAAAAGCATTCCGCCAATCAGGGTTGTTTGGCTCCATCTCCATACCCAAGGAGAAAGCATCAAGGAACCAGTGAATAGCATCAGCCGCCGTGGACACCTCGTTATCTGCCAGCTTACGCCACATTGGCCAAGCCTCGTACAGATCACCGTAAGGCACCATCACGTCTACAACAGTGGTGCAGTAGTTCACACCACAGACGGTATTCGCGTTTGTAGTGAGGACAATTTTACCTGGAGCACCGTCGTTATGTTGGCCAGCTGGAATAGCAGGTTGACCAAAGGAACCACCTTTCTGGGTGCCAAAGATCTTGTTGCCACCGGCGTCGATGTAATACTCGACATCGTACTGAACCCCAGTTTCCAAATCAGAAAACACGTTCAACCAAACAAACGTAGATTCCGGGCTGACCACCTGATAAACAATGTCAGGTGCGGGGTTCAGTTGACCAACTCCAGCCGTGAAGGTCACAGAAGATTGGGTGTCACGACCGTAGATATAGCCACTGAGTGCCAAGTCTCCAGAAGACTGCAATGGGCCACGGACATTGAAAGCTGCCCCACCATTACAAATCCATGAGTGATGCCAGCCTTGACCAGTTTCATCTGTGGGACGTTCCCCACGGAAAAAGAACTGGCAAGCAGCATCAAAAAGAAAGTGGCAGAAGTCTGCTTTAGCACTGTCACCTGTGGCAATGGCAGCACGAGCCATACCACGAAGCATCAACGAGACACCTTCAGAAGACGCAGTGCCCAAAGGGGTGTAACCCCCAAGAGCACCTTGGTCCGGCATCATGTTGTTCAGTACCAAGCCTTGCTCTGTAATTAGAGGAGGCAAAGTAGCCATTTGTTATGTTTCCTTTAGTTGGTGTGACCCACACAGAGCCAGTAGAAAGTATTGTTGGCCCCGTCCAAGACGTAACGCCAAACGGTGCCTACCGTACCTGCGGACGATACAGGACCGCCCTTGACCGTAATAGTCCCGTAACCAACTAAACCAGGGTTCCATGTAATCGACGAGGCAGCACCGTCAATAAACACAACTAACTCAGCACCTGGGTTGAAGTAGTCAGGCATCTTTATGGTCAGTGCCCCACCACCAGTTGTACGCACATAGACGTTCTGCATTCCGGCACCGATATTGTAGGTGCCTCCCGCTTGAGGAGAGGGAATAGCAGTATTCGGAAAGAGTGCAGTTGCTAGCGACGTCAGACCACTAAAAGTTTTGTTACCTCCAACACTTTGGTTGGTTGTGAGATCCACCCCACCGCCACCACCAGCAGCTGGCGTTTGCCAGTTTGTAGCAAAGTCCGTTCCGCTGGTTTTAGTCAGAACTTGTCCTGTAGTGCCACCGGCAGGAACACCTGTACCCGCAGCACCAGTTGCACCTTTTAAGGAAGCAACCACAGAACCCCAAGCACCAGCAGTTTTAGGCCCGTAATAGTCGCCATTGGTTCGCAAATAGAAGTCACCATTTACGCCTGTGCCACCATCAGGAACACCCGCACCAGTAAACCATTTGGCACCTGCTGCACCTGGACTGCCGGGTGCTCCCTCAGTACCAGGAGTACCCTCCAAATCAGCCAAAGCAACGATATTGATCCAAGTAGGATCACCCACCAGCCGCCACTGCACATGCGTGGCACTGGCCTGTATTTCCACAGATTTACCGTCTTCACCGGCAGGAGCAACCAACTCAATCCATTTAGTTGGGTCGCTCAAAGGAGCAACTGTTGAGGCGTAGGGCACTGTGCTGTTCAGCACCCACATGGAAACAACACCAAGGCTGCCCATAGAAAAAACATAATCACCAGGATCGTAAGTTGCAGCCGCCCAGTTGCCTTTGTTAGTCAGTCCAGTACCGGATTCCCCTTGCTCACCCTGCTCACCTTGGATGCCTTGCTCACCTTTCAGCGAAGCAAGGGAAACCAGATCAATCCAACTTGCGTCACCAACATAACGCCATTGAATGTGAGTGACGCCAGCTTGAAGCTCAACTTCACGCCCATCCTCCCCATCAGCACCCGGCGTACCGCCAGAGCTGTTTGCTTGAATCAAAGCAACAAGTGCAGTTTTATTAGCCCGCACAGTTTGAAATGCTCCACCAACTCCAGGGATGATGCCAATCAACTCCAAGGCATCATCGTAAGTGGAAGCAACCGGGTATGTATTTAGTTTTGGCATGATCAGCTCTCAAGTTCGTTTGAAGAAGAATCCAGTAAAGGATTCTCTGAACTGTCCAATAAGACGTTCGGGCCTGGACCCGGATTAGGTACAGGAGTTGGGTCGATGTTGTTGAATGGGAATGACCCAGTGATAACGGTCAACTGGGAGAAGTCGAGCGTGATTTCCACGTCGTTTGCTTCAATGTCATCAGACATTGTAAACAGTTGCAGTGCCAAGCGGTTAGCGCCACTCGGTGCAGTGATCTCAATGAATAGAGTACCTTCCTCAACGCTATCACCTTGTGGCCCCATCACAACATTCAAGCCATCTGTGTAGTTGTTCCACGAAGTATCCGTGAACATGGCCATCATTCCTAACTGCCAAGCAGCATTCTCAACACCAACACCACCAAGCATGCCACCTGTATTCCAACGAACCTTGCACGCCAGTGAGTGTTTCTGCCCGGGGGTTACAGCAAATACAGCAATGCGGCTGACCACAGACGTGTTACCTGTAACACCGATTGGTCGAATAATTCGTTGCCAATTGCCTGCTTCCGCAGGTAGCAATTGTCCAGTAAAACCAGTACCCAAGGTAAAGTTGTTGGATACACCACCAGAACCAGCAAACAAGGGGTTCGGCACCAAGTTACTACCACCAACTGCTGTTGGTAGTGGCAGTGTTCCATCTGTTGGAATGTCACCAAATGCCCCGCTATCAACGGCGTAACGTCCAAGTACAGTGTAACCGTAGTTACTAAAGTGCAGCCCATCCGGGTTCATGTAAGCCGGCTCTGCACGGTAAGAGCCAGATACCCGTAGTGCTTCAAACGCATCCACGAGGGGGATACCAGTGTCCCGGTGATACTGGCGAATCATGTCGTTCCAAGAGGCAACGTTTGCGTCCTGCCCGCTCGTATCATTGCGTGGTGGAATAGTCCACAGAATTGGGTAAATTTTATTGGCTACAAGGATGTCGCAGATCTCTTTGATCTGATTAACCCCACCAGTTCCTGAGTAGATGCTGTTAGTGCCAGAGGCAACCACACACGCTTTTGGGCGAGGACTCATTGCCAAAATTTGTGGCAGCTGTAGCTCCAATGCTTCTTGCACGGTACTGCCAGAAACAGCCTTGGTTCCCCGATAACGAAGACCGTGGTTACCGTAAAAGCAAGCCTTCACCAACCAACCGTTATTTAGGTAAACACCACCCTCAGTCAACGAATCACCTACAGCAGTTATGCCGTAAGCAGTGGGAGGCAAGTCAATAACAATAGGGTCCACTTCTGGCTCTACAGGCACATCATCAGATGCAACTCCAGTAAGGGTAGCCGTCACCAACCCACCAACACCGAAGGCAACATTAAGTGTTGCTGGGAAACTGCCCTCAGCCGTTGGAGAGAAGACAACCGTCAACGTCATCACCCCATTGGCAGGCACGTTACCAATGTCAGGCGACACAGTATAACCAGCACCAACAACCGAGGAGGTCACCGTTATTGCTTCATCGGTGCTGTTCTGTACTTCGATTGTCCGGTAATTCTCAGTGCCAGAAGCCACGGTTCCAAAAGGCACTGTGTTTAGCGAAAGAGAAATCTCAGCTACAGGAATCGGAGTAATGAAAGGTTCCAGATATTCCAGCTTGAATGCCTGAGCCTCATGCCATTGACCAGCAGGCTGTTGGCCGACCAAGCCATCGGGGTCACCACCAGGGTTCCAGGCCCAGTAAGCAAAACTGATGTCATGCTCATCACAATAATCAGCCAGAGTGTCCATCCACTCTTCGTCAAGTGCCAAGTTTTCAGCATCGTAGCCTGCACCCTGCCCTGTAATAGGGTCACCACCAACACGGAAATAGGAACCAAATTCACCAATCCAAACAGGTGCGATACCCTCTTCAGCAAGGTAGCCCCACTGACGACGCCACACTTCTGCCATGTTTTGCGGGTAAGGCAGGCCAGCATACCCAGCACCGACACGGCCTTCAGGGTCAAACCACGGTTGCATCACCACACCGTCAAGGTAAGTGCCGTATTCGTGTGGAGAGTAGACAACCTTATTTGGGATGTTGAGTGTGACTAGAGCTGATCCAGCAGAATCCAGCTTACCGCTCCACCAAGTGCCCCAGTTGTATAGCCCCATCTGGCTTTCAGTATCACCTTCGTGACCTACCGGAGTGTGGTCCACGTTGCCAGTGACACCCTCGCAGATGATCAACACATCAGGGTTTACAGCGTGTACCGCTTTACCTGCACGCTCGAAATAACCAAGTACACCTGTCAAAGGATCACGATCCCACGTGCAGACGTGTGGTTCATTGATCATGTCAAAGCCACAGACCACAGGGCGATTCTTGTAGCGGTTTGCCAAGAATACGTGTGCAGCAATGGCCTGAGCCTCAGAACGAGGTTCCCGCTTCTGCCCAGCAGTTGCACCAACATCATCGGGATGGTTAGTGGTATACCACTTGCCGTTAGTGGCCAAGACGTTGCTGTCATCTGGGGCCAAGGTGTGCATGTCCAACACAATACGCAGACCAAGTGCCTCACACCAACCAACGAAAATGTCCATGATTTCCATGGTCGTCTTGACGTTTTGTGGGTCTTCACCCGCCGTAGCATTCAAAAACTCAGGGTTCATCTGAGGATTGATATACGTGCTGTTCCAGTAACCACTGCGGGTTTCTGGTTTGTAGCCGGGCCAAGTGCAGTCTTGGGAAAACAGAAGACGAATAGAGTTAAAGCCCAGTCGCTTTATCTCATCCAACATCCCCTCACGAAGAACTCCATTAACGACCTTGGTACGGAAAGGGCGAGTCCATGCCCCACCGGGAACGCCGGTTTGCTCAAACCCATACCAATTGATGGAACGTAGGCGAACAACCTCACCTGCTCCCTTCTGGTCTTTGAGCTTACCACCTACCGCAGTTAGGTAAGTAAGATCGCCTAACTCAGGTTCTGGATCAGGTGGCGGCACTTCCTCACCAACACCGTAGCCAAGCAAAGGCACGTTGTGAGGACTGCTTGGTGCATTTGAGGTAAAGGACAACTGCCCATTACGCACACCAGCAGCAGTTGGTTTGAATAGGATCTTGAGTTGGTGTGAACCAAAAGGAGGAATAGTAATACTCATGGCACGATCTCAAAGTCACCAGTGATGGCGATGTTGTCGATAATCAGGTCTTCGTTGCCTGCGTTTGTGATCGTGTACAGGAGCAGTTGCGACTCACCATCCACGTCTACACCATCCTCAAACTCAATTGAAGTGTTGGGCAAACTTACCGAAGGACCGTCGCTGATAATGGCCGGCTGAACAGATCGTTGTAAGAACCCCCACAGGTTTTCCAACATGGCAGTCACTGAGCCAACGTGATCCCATATACCTGTGCCCAGTAGACGGAACGTGTATCGCCCGCCTTGACCACAGTTGACGACCAGGTTGCCAACAAGCAAACCGAAAGTGCTTGGCACGAACTTGACCAAGAGCGTAACGGTACGGCCTGGGTAGATGATTTCCGGAGCTGCGTTCACCAACTCGTAGTCAGCAGAGGGGACCAGGACACTCTGAACATGTAAAGGCTGAAAGCCTGTGTTTTCCAACACAAGTTCCATTGTCTTAGACAAACCCAGAACCAAACCACCGAAGGCCAGTGTGTTGCCCTTCAGTGAAGTCAGTTCGTAAGGGGGCTTGCCCTCAACCCAGAGTGGGATCTCTCGACTGGAGTGGTTGGTGAGTGGATTATCCCGAAGGTAATCCACTAGAGGCACAAATGGTTTCGTCATGACTTACATCCCGTAAGTGAGGAACCAACGAACAGACACACCTTGCAGTTCAGCCGGTGCCTGCATAGTCAGTGTTAGCTTCAGCTCACGTCCTTTGATGTGGGCCATGAAGTAACCAGAGTCAGCCGGGTAAAGGCCACCTTCGCCGTCATCCAGCATTACCATGCTGGAAGTAATCAGATCAGGGTTGACCTGGGTAGGCATGGCAATCGAGGTGGTTTGCCCCGGAGCACCAGCCACACCAAATACTGTGGTGTTTGACTTGATGTCGGTGGCCACCTTGAACAGGGTATCCATGTGCGTAGCCAGGTAGGCCAGCATCTGAAGGTTACGTGAGACAAGCAGAACTGTGTCGTAGGCAGTCCCGATCATCTTGTCTACCAAAGGGACATTACCGCCCAATGGATCAGCACTTGGTCGAAAGCTCATTAAATCCATCCTCGTTTTTCAAATCGTTGGTTTGTGGTTGATACAGTGGAACTCACCAGATCGTGTTCAACTACCTCACCACAGACACTTTCGTAAAACGCCAAGTGCTCTTGTGCTTTGTTGGTGGCTTCTGCTGTGTTGATGTGACTGTACACTTTATAGGCAATGTACGCAGTCAGTGCGCTTTCCAGAGTGTCTGGAATGAAAATGGGTTGGTCCATTTTCTCATGATCCAGCACATCATGCTTGGTCTGATACGCCACGTTCAGTGCACTTCCAGCAATAGGCCGGGGAACCTGTAGCACTTTAGCTTGTGGCGTAAAGACCGAGTTCGGCTCGGCATCATTGTTCAACGGCAACCGACAACCATACGTGTCATACACGGAAAGAATCCGAATTACCTCATCGGTAAACGGTTCCAACGGCATATCCAGTATGTAGGTCACCTTCTCTTCAACAGGCGTGTGGTGTTTAGCAAACCGAGGCAGAAGATGGTAGTTGGTGATGTGCTCGTGCATCTCGATCAGAACGTCTTTCTCACGCAGAGGAAAGCGGGAGTGCAAGCGAGTCAGCGCATCGTTTGCATAAAGAATGATCTTGGGTCGAGCACTTTCAATGATCGTCCCATTGCCTTCACCTGACATAGACAGGTTGGACAACTCACCGTAGGACAGCTTTTTGTACAGTTCTTCAATGTTCATATCGCCTCACACGATGTAAGAATCCAAAGCACTATGGTCTTTTTCCCGACCCTCATACTCATAGATTTCAACCTCATCAGGCAGCACGGGTGCGGACTCTGAAGGTTTCCATGGTTTCAAGTAAGCCAGTTGGGAGATGGTATCCAAGCAGTCATCCTTACCCTTGATACCACTCTTGGTGGTGAGGCGGATTTGCTCTAAGAATTTACCGACAATGATGCTTTGTTTCATCTCTTCGGGAAAGTAAATCTTCCGTGCTTTGAACCAAGGAACAACCAGGTTGAACCGTGACAGCTTGTCCACGACTGGGCGAATACCAGGGGAACCGCTCTTCTCAGAAGAAGCAAAGTTGAACCAGATATTCCGAACGATCATCTCGGACTGGAGCCAGTTAATAAAAGCACCCTGCTGACCAGAGACTTCAACACCAACAAGCTGTGGTTTGTATTCCTGAATCCCCTTGAACAGATCATTGATGGTCTTGTCCATCGTCTGCTTTTCACAAATACCATCCACCCAGAACCAGTCCCCGTTATGGTTGTAGGCCCAGTGGGATATCACACTGTCGTCCGCTGTTTGCTTAGCCGATGTGGCAAAGTCGGTTGTTGTGTAGAAGTTAAAGCTATGGCGATTCTCCAGAAGACGAGCACGGGAGTACCAACCAATCTCCTCTTCTTGCACCAAGCGTTCTTCTTCAGACGTGATACGAAGCATGAGTTCCTGATAAAAGGAAGACAGCTTGCCCGTCTGAACAGCCATCGTGTATTGCTCTTGGATGTAGTCAAAGCTGAAGCGGTCCTCCCATGCCCCACAGAAATCCTCTCGTGTGCAGGGGAAGCGTTCACATACCGGCCATACGTTCACATCCCACGCACCAGACTCAACCGCTTCAATCAGAATGTCGTCAGTGTTGAATGGCGTACCGTTGAAGATCACCTTGCGCCGAGTTGGATCAAGGGCGTGGTTCACCCCCTTATAAACAGTGTCTTTGATCGCTTCCATCGAAACCTTCGACTTGGAGTCGTCATCGCTTACCAAGTCATCGAGCACACATAGCACCGGTCGCTTACCGAAAATCTTCGTACCACGAAGACCAGTCTTGGCACCAAACATCTTGACCCCAAGCATGTGTCCTTCGACGTTCACAAATTCCAGATATCCGTCTGTGAATGTCGCGTGTGGAATCCACTGCTGCAAAAAGGCGCTGTTGTCGTAGCGAAACTTGATGTTCTTCTTGGCAGACTTCACGCCGTTGTCCATCGAGTCGGACACGTAGATCATGCCAGTGACCTTACCCAATCCAGGTAGGTGACCGAACATCGCAATGAAGAGCACCAGATACTCCATAAACAAAGTCGTCTTCGCTGCACCACGGAAGCACAGGTTGGCGATGTACTTGTTTGGAGAGATCACCTTGTCCAACATCTTTAGGTGAACAGGTGGGGTTTTGTGGCTTTCGCCTTCTTCGCCATTGACCAGCTTGATGAAGTTCATGAAGGTCAAGGCAAATTCGGATGGCAGGTAGTCACTGGAGTTCAGCTCTGAATAGCTGACCTGATTCAGCCACTCGTCAAGCTTTTGCTTTTGCAGCGTCATGGTCGTTCTCCAACATACCCATTTGACTGATCGACCTTATCCTTTGCCAGCTTGAGTGCAGCGACTCGTTCGTCCTGATGGGTGAATCCCATCAGAACAATAGCAGCTGGACGCTCTCCATTAAGAACAGCGCCCCGGAGTTTTGTTGGCCAAACATAATTCTGTTTCTTATTGGACTTCCAATATACCTCTATGATCATACCACTTCGCCTTGGATGATTCGTTGACCAGCAATCTCGCGGGTGTTCACACCAAGCTCAATCAATTCTTGCTGACGCTTGGCCATAGATGCCAATGCTTCACGCATCTCGTTCATACCACTCGACTCATTGATATCAATGCTGATCTTACCAGCTACTTCTTTCGGTTTAGCCAAGTGAGTGAGGATAGAGTTGGCCGCAGTGGTACGCACCATCTCGCTCTGTGCGTTTTGCATCAGGTCCACTTGAGTATTGATAGCCTTCTGATAGTTCTCTTGGTTCAACAACCACACTGGAATCAGCGACTGTTCCAGGATTGCGTTGACCAGTTTACCTTTGTGGTACGCAGCAACGTATGAAGAGATGTCTTTGCTGGACGTACCCTTAGCCACCAGTGCTTGATGCCGGCTTGGAAAGGTTTTGAAGTAGGCGTCTTGGTTGCTGTACCCCATGTGCTTGAAGCTGACATAGGCAACGGCATGCACATAGTCTTCGGACTTGTACTTGCCTTCCTTTAATACGTGGGCGTAGCTGATGAAATTTTGCTGCACCTGCTCGGCTATCAGCGGGTCTGCAACGATGTTGTTGACCAGATCAGCCAGTTGCTGAGTAGCAGCAGTCTTCAGGTTGGCAGGCAGCGCCTGAGCGATTTCCTGTTTAGTCAGCATGATTCTTCCTCTAATTTATGTAGAGGGGAGTCTCCTCCCCTCTTCCTTTATTACTGGGTTTGACGAGCAACGCGAGAAGCGAGGCTGTTGTAGTAGGTCTGCATAGCCGAAAGCTGATTGAGCATATCGTTACGCTCTTCTTGGATCAGGCTCTTGAATACATCGCCTTCGGTGAACATACGCAGCTTGGTGATGTTACCACCCAGAGTGGCCAGCTCGCTTTGCATGCGGGTCACATGGGTTTGCACCTTTGGAGTAGCCACAAGGGAGTAGCTTTTCTCAAACACATCTCGCGGTGACCAGGAGATGTAACCGTCAAAGCCAGCTACGTTGTTGATGCCACCGTCCACGTATTGAACCAAGTAGCCCTCATCCTCACCGTTCTCATCGAGCGGCAGGCTCCAACCACGCAGGATGGTGTAGTCCAGACGATTCATTGGAACAAAGTGAACAACCTTCTGGCCGAGCGCAGTCTTCACAGGCTCTGCTTGATGAAGGATCGCGCCGGTAGGTACGCCTGCTTTTTCGATAGCAGCAAGACGACACTTCAGCTCATAGCCCATGAGCATCCAGATTTTTTCTTCGGCATTCTCTCTGGAGATTTTTTCGCCGGTGCTCTTCACGTAGTTCTCAGGACTGGCACACGCAGATTCGCCGGTCACCATGAAACCGTTTTGCAGGGTGATCACGCAGATGGTTAGCAAGCCGTGGTACAGGAACTCCACATTCTTGATGTTCGCTTGTTGCATATCCCGAGTAACACGGGGGGCAAGGGCAGCGGCCTGAAGTTCTGCTTCGGTAATGCTTGTGGTCATATCTCTCTCCAATACATCTCTAGGGTATGCGGACCACCCGTCTATTTTTTCTTTGGGTGGTTGCTTCTTGCGATTTACACTTTAGACTCTTTATAGTTTTTGCTCAAACTCTTTCTCCTACAAGGACAAGGAGGGCCATTCCTATTGTCTGTTGATACTCAACAGCCACAATAAAAACTGAACTTCCCTAATCAAATGAACGTGTTATATTCGCGTTGCGCCTGGGCTGCTACCAGGGGTGATGCTTCTTGGATTGCCATAGCAACCCTAGCGGAAGTGGGGATATAACAACCGCAGGTGACGGGCCGCTACTCCTTCTGGAACTACACCAGTCAGGTCAGAGTCACTAGCAGAGGCAGTCTGCTGGAAAAAAACGCAGGGGGAAGGGATCAGGCTTACATTGGCTGGTCCCTTCTTTTTACCCACTACTTCAAGATATCTCTAATGACCGACCACCTATTTATGTTCAGAAAAGATATTGGATGGAGTCCTTCTTCTGAGACTTATCTGTATTCGACTGACTGCAAAGACACAGTTCTTCTGGTTATGAACCAAGAGGAAAAGCACCTCTACACAGGGTTGGCTTTGATGTACGGCAAGTCACCTGAGCTGCTGATCTTCTCAGAGGACTACGATCCGTATGGGGATGCTGCATTTGGTAGACAGGTCTTCTGCACCTTCAAACCAAGCAACTCTTAAACATAGAACTATCTTTGTATATGGAGGGGTAGCCCAAAATTTTTCATACGGATTTTGGTGGTAGGCATGTTTCGTGGTACTTCTCACACATTCACACCCACCCCAAATAACAACTACCCCCCCGGTATCACACTCTCACACCTCACACCCTACCCCACCTTCTAGGTCGGGACGCTCTGCGTCTATTGGCACTATCGCCACTACTACTTAGGAGTATCACCATGGCTACTGCACGTCTTACCTTCGGCTCTATCTTGGCCACTGTAAACACCACTGCAAACACCATCACAGCTACCCTCGACGCAGCCAGCTCTGGCGTAGGCATGCTCAATGCCTTCGTCGATAACGCAGCTAAACATCAGAAGGCTCGTATCGCCGTCGATAACGAAGACTTCATCGAGAACCTCATCCGTGACAAATCACGTGAACGCACTGCTTCCACTCTGGAAGTACAGAAGTTCATCGCTCAGTCACCGGAACATGCTGAAGCTTACAAGTCAGCATACGAAACCTACACCGCAATCCTACGCCCTGCAAAACAGGGCTAAATCCCACCTAAACCGTGGCGGCTAGCAACCGCCACATCTACAACCCCAGGAGAGTCACAGCGATGGTCAACTATTTGATCCTTCCAGCAGCTTACTGTGCCTTCGGCACTTGGCTTCTACTCAGCGCGCTGAACGCGCTTAACCTACCAATCTAACAACCAAAGAGAGTCTCTTTATGCTCAAGCCACTCATGTTCATCATGACCGGAATCGTCTACTCGTTAGTCTCATTCCAAACTTGGGAATATCTGTTCGGTGTAAGCATGAAAGGCTTTCACCCACTCCTAAGTTTACTGGTCTTAGTTGGTGTAACCATTGTCTGCCTTGTGGCAGTCAAGCAAGAAAACTAGGCGCTCCGCGCCTTTTGGGAATGATCCCTAGAGCAATCCTGCTCAATCTCTTCACTGCATCAAGGAGTAACATCATGGGCGATATCAGCTTTGAGAAAACCTTCGGCAATCAAGCCAAAGCAGCAACCGCTGTTAAAGAGGATCGCCCTAAAGCGAACCTCTGGCTGAACATCGGCTACAGCGTTGAAGTCGATACTGCTGAAGGCGTCGAGCAGCGCTTCGTAAGCCTGCCGGTCGGCATTCCATTGGACACTATGGAACCTCTGCCGACCAACAGCCGCAATGCAGACTTCGCTGCATTCCAAGCAGCACGCAACAACCTGCATGAGCAAATCATGGCAGCTGCTCAAGCACTGCAACCAGGTGAGGAGAAAATCCTCAATCTGCAAATCCAACTCCGTCGTGTCAACGAAGAGTCGGTTGCAGTTGACTCCAGCAAAAACCAGTTCATCAAACCACTGGCGCTGTAACCAACAAGGGCTATCTCCACTCGGAGGTAGCCCTTTTAATGCGTCAGAGATAGTTCAAAGCTCAACTCTGAGTTTCAACTCACCTAAATACTAAGTTGAACTTTTAACAGTCATTTGGCTAAAGCTACCTAAACACTTAGAGATAAGTATGAGGAAGAAACTATGTCACTAAAAGACCCTGTTGATAAACGTATACGTGATCTCATCATTCGCCACGAGAACTGGAAAAACCAATGGAAAGAAGTCAATTACGGCTTTTCTGTTGAATGGGTAAGTCCTCGTGGGAAGTACATGACGTACTCAGCTTACTGCTCTGAAGTGGAAAAGCATCTTCAGAACACCATCAAGAAAATCAGAGAAACACTGGACAAGGAATAGGCAAAAATGAATGTCATTGCGCTAGCAAAACTACTCAATCAGTACATCAGCCAAGGTGCTGGTGAATACCTCATTGCTGCCTTTAATCCTCCTGAAGGATTGGGCAGCGAGCTAGTAACAGAAGTGGTAACACGCGATGTATCCAACGTGCTGGAGTTCTACACCGGCACAGTTCCTCACAATCCAAACCACATCAAATGGCAAAAGCGGGATGGCTACGAATGTTCCAGCGTCGGAGACAAACGCTTCAGTGCACTCAATGCTCTCATGCCAGATGGTCGCTCAATTGAGATGTGGTATCAGTGCGACATCAAAGGCTATGACATTGGTGGCACTGATTGGAAGAAGGGCAAAGGCAAACCGCCTTTGTTTGAATTTCCAAACAATCAGCTATGGCAGCTGTATCTAAATCTGTGGCGACTGTGGGCAATCCAAAATAGCCATCTGATTATCGAACTCATGGAACTGGCAAAAACAAAAGACAACATCTTGTCTGATTGCTTTGCATCCAGCCCTATCAACCAAGCACGAGCACTCGCCACCATTATCAATGAGTGGCTGGTTGGGAGTTAAAAATGACAACTCGCAAAATCCATATTGGCAGCACTACTGCCGCAGTACGTGATGTATTCGGTCTCTCAATACAAGAAGCCAAACAATTTGTAATGAGAAGGTCTCTACTAAACAAAGTAGACGACGCATCATCTATTGATGATTTAAAGGAAATTCTCTCAAGTTTGATAAAACGTCAAATGGGGGAGGATTCCCACCAAACAGATAGGATAGATGATTTCATCAAAACCTATGATCAAAACAAAATGTAAGGAGAAACACATGCACCTCTTAGCAACTGTATTTATCCCTCCACATGGCAAACAAGAAATCATTGAAATAAAAGATGTAGCTGTTGAAGACAAAGAATACTTTGTCAAAAACAACATTGATATTTCAATGGAAGAACTCAGCACTGGCGTGAAAGTAGTTTACGCCGACTGGGGCAATCGTATGACCGATGGCACACCAAAAGAATCAATGGTGTTCTCCCGTGATAACGAAACTTGCGCAAGCACTCTCAAACGCTTGCGCTTAGTGGTTGAACTCGAAAAAGAGAACAACCTTTAAGGAATCGGTTTCCCCCTCGCGGGGAAAACCTCTCGCACCGAGTACCAACTATGTATCGAAATACAACCACAGATACATATGGTGGTTACACCATCTTTGAACCAAAGGAGCTAAGAAGCCATGACAACTTCTCAACAGTTAGTCCAAGCAGCCCTCAATCGCCAACTTCCAAAGAAACAAATCGAAGCAAACTCTGTAAGTGGCTTAGTAAAAGCCGCTGTAAAGATCATCAAGAATGAAATCAAAGTGTCGGGCACTGACTACTTGATTGAACGTGTGGCGAACTACACAGACACCACCATCACCAAACCAACACTCATGCGTTGGGTAAAGAGCGAAACTCATACGCCGCATCTCAGCAAGCTCAATGCTGTGCTGATTGCGTGCGGATACCAACTGTCGTTGGTGAAGAAGTAATGGGCCTCGGGCCAATAGTGAATGGGAAACAGCAACCCATCACTCCCTATAAAGGTTCATGGGCTGACTCCATGAACAAACAAGAACTCTGGGAAGCTGACCCAAACTGCAAACACGAGGTAAAACCAGCTCCAGGCGGTGGTGTGAAATGCACCAAATGCCGTGGCTGGTTTTGTTACTGACATGGCCCATTACCTCGTGTACTGGAGTTCAGGAAAGAGTGAGCCTCGTGCTTCTAATTGGTACACCTTGAATGGGGTAATCACTCACGCATCACCTGCTCTTAAAGAATGGCAAGGTGGTAGTCACAAAGCACTCGTGCGTTACTTGCATCGCCATGGCTATTCAATAATGCACATCAACAATCTGTGCGCTCCAACAAGCATCGCTTACCACAATCAGCTTAAAAGCTGTGTGGACAGTCTTCTTCAACTAATGAACGAAAGGAAATAACTATGTACTACGGCGTATTAGCAACACTGACTGCTTGGTTGATCATTCTTGTGATCAACATTGTATTGAGCCGCCCAAATGAACACATGAACTACCCGAAAGTTTACTTTCACTTAGTTGTGTTCATCATCATAGGTATCGTCTTCGGTTCGTTTTACGAACTCTGGGCAGAGGTGCCTTATGAGTGACCCAACAAAACCCAAGTATCACTTGTTAAAAGGCACCGCAGCAGATGGTGCCAAAATTGCTGTGTGCGGTAAAACCGTACATGAACATTTAATCAGCAAAGATGCGGTCCTCGTATCTTGCTCCAATTGTCTCAAATGGATGATCAAAAATGGCTAAGCCAATCTTTGTATTCGGTTCAAACGAAGCAGGTATGCACGGTGCTGGCGCAGCCGCATTTGCATATAAGAACAAGGGTGCACGTTACGGTAAAGGCTACGGTCATCATGGTGATTCGTGGGCTATTCCAACCAAAGACATGGACATCATGACTTTGCCGCTTGACCGCATTAACGACTACGTGACTGGCTTCCTTGCCTATGCACGTGGTCACCGCAAGCTGACATTCCAGGTCAGCTGCATCGGCTGTGGTCTGGCCGGTCTCAAGCATTCTGACATTGCACCGATGTTCAAGAACGCACCTGCCAACTGCCAATTCGATGAGAAATGGCGTCCTTATCTGGGCGATGCTTTCACCTACTGGGGAACCTTCTAATGGCCAGGTCTCCCAGAAGAGACCAAAAGCCAGAAGGCATTCCCTTATTGCAGCGCACGTCTTCCGGGCGTGTGGTGCTATTGCATGCCTTCTACGAAACACCCTGTTTTTACTGGTTTCGTGCATCGAAATTAGCCAAACAGTCCAAGCACTATCAGCTCACTCGTCTTTAGGAGAAAGCACTCATGGCCAACATGAAACTGATCAACCACCAACGTGAGTTGGAAAAGCTGTTCAACAAGAATCAGCTGATACCTCGTATCAAAGCTGAGTTTATGAACTGCACTGCATTCGACTTTGTTGAATACATCCAAGACAACGGCATTCCTATTGCCTTTGGTCTTGATCTGCTTGTGCAGATGCAGCTTCACAAACGCATTCAGTTGCCGGCTCTAGTTGGCATCATGAACAAACACTTTGACGATCCACAACAGACAACCGACATGCTGTACCACTGCATGAAGATTGACCTGCTGGATTGGCACAGTGACCTCAAGGTCTTCATCGTGAAGTTCACCATCTCGCAAGAGGTGCAGGATGAACTCGACCGTTTCCAATTCCCATTGCCAATGGTCGTGATGCCCAAGCTGGTCAAGTCAAACCGGGATACCGGTTACTACACCAGTCTGGGTTCCATCATCCTCAAGAAGAACCATCACGACAACGATGTGTGTCTGGACCACATCAACCGCCTCAACAAAACCAAATTCGTCATCAACTCAGATGTAGCCAACATGGTTAAGAACCAATGGCGAAATCTGGACAAGGCGAAAGAAGGTGAAACAAGAGATGACTTTGAGAAGCGCAAACGTGCTTTCGAGAAGTACGACCGCACCTCTCGTGATGTGATCAAACTGATCCAGCAAGAAGGTGAACACTTCCACCTGACTCACAAGTACGACAAGCGTGGCCGTACCTACTGTCAGGGCTACCACATCAACTACCAAGGTGCCCCTTGGAACAAAGCTGTCGTGCATTTTGCCGACGCTGAGGAAGTCGTATGAGCGGACGCTATCTCTACTGCCAGAACACAACATGCGGTGTGTACCTAGGATGCAGCGGTGGCGATAGCTGCTCGATCTGCGGATGGGTAGCTGGCCGCAACATGAACGATGAGGAAGAGTGATGACCAAGAAGAAAGTAATCCCGGTACATCTGGTGTCCTTTGGTATCTCCGTAACAGGGGATCTCGACATCCTTGAAGAGGATGAAAAAGGACAGACAGTGAACTACATAACAGTCGGCTCTATGACCCCAGAGAGTCTCGACTACATCATTGAACAACTCCAGTCGATCAAGGCCAGTCTTGAAGACTGTCCTGTTCGTGCAACTCATCACTGAGGTGTGCCATGAGCATGATTACTGTGAAACTGCATCAATACACCTATCAGGTATACCCTGAAAATGGTGTTGTCATGGCCAACGAACGCTCCGGCGATTGGTTGGTGAATGATGAGGCCACTAAGTTGCGTGTCTACGCAGCTTGGCATCGTCAACAAGGCACAGTTGGCAAAATGTTCAACGGCCACAGCTATGTAAAAGCCTTCGGCCATGTCATCAATCTGAAAACTGGCAAGCAAGTCACTGATCCCAACATTGTTGGTATGTTCAAGTGAACGCTGAAGAGCTTTACCAAGAGATGAAGGATGCTCTGGCCTACTTTGGACTGAGCTTCCATTCAAAAGACCATGTAACAGTGTCCATTGATGGTAACAAACTGGTCTTCGCCTATAACAATCGTTACGTCGTTGTAACCATACCCTAATTAGAAATAACTTCTAAGGAGCACACGATGCAGAAGTTCACTGGTAAGCAATACCTACAGATCGACGTAGCATCCAACTTCGGTCTGGACAAAGAAGAGTGGAACACTCGCCTTGCCTGGTTTGAGGCACATGAGCCTCACCTTGAAGGCATGCTTGATAAAGCAAAAGAGCCTGCTCTGTACTTCGCAGCTGTCCAAGCCTGGCGTGCTGTGCAACGTGGTGAGCCTACTGGCTACCCAATATCCCTTGATGCCACAGCAAGTGGCCTGCAAATCCTCGCTGCACTCACAGGTGACCGTAAGGCAGCTGAGCTGTGCAACGTAGTCTCCACAGGCAAGCGTGAAGACGCCTACACCAACATCTACAACTACATGCTGGACAAGATTCAAGGCGTAGCCATGGTATCTCGTGACCAAGCGAAAGAGGCTGTCATGACTTCCCTGTATGGCTCAGAAGCTGTACCAAAGCGGGTATTCGGCACGAGTAACCTGCTGGCTACCTTCTTTGAGACAATGGAAACACTCGCACCTGCTGCATGGGAATTGAACCAAGCCTTCCTGACTATGTGGAACCCTGAAGCCCTGTCGCATGACTGGGTGCTTCCAGATAACTTCCACGTTCACGTCAAGGTCATGACCCAAGAGAAACACGTAGTTCACTTCAAGGATGAGCCGTTCGACATCTTCCTGGATGTCAACGCTCCAACAGACAACGGGCGTTCCCTAGGAGCCAATGCCACTCACTCTGTTGATGGCATGATCGTTCGTGAAATGAACCGTCGCTGCAATTACAACCCGGCTCGGGTGCAACAAGTGCGTGACGCTCTCAATGACATTGACAGCTCTGCTACCGACGAAGAAGACGAGGAAATGGTTGCTATCCTCTGGAACCATTACGAGCAATCAGGCTACCTGTCTGCCCGTATCCTCGACCATCTTGGTTGGGAAAACATCCACTATGTTCGACCAGAAGTAATCTGGGAACTCATCAACAGCTTGCCTGCCAAGCCATTTGAAGTGATCTCAGTGCACGACTGCTTCCGTTGCTTGGCCAATTATGGAAACGATCTTCGTATCCAGTACAACATCCAACTGATGTTGTTGGCCAAGTCCAACTTGCTCGGTTACTTGATCTCCCAAATTATGGGAAGAAAAGTCAGCATTGGTAAGCTGGACCCAACACTTTACAACGACATCATGGATACAGACTACGCACTGTCGTAACATCATGGAGACTAGCCTTTGGCTGGTCTCCTATTTTTTCCCGTCAGAGGATACACAAATGAATTATCAGGTTGCATTCAACCCAACCACCAAGGTTGCCAAAGTTCAAACCAAAGGCGATGCCGCAGGCGCTGGCTTCAGTGTTATCGGTGAGTTTGCTCATGGTGACCCTGATCCACTGGGCCACACCCATAATCATGTGATGTATCACCATGTTCGTGATGCCCTGTACAAGATCAATGTCTTAGACATGCAAAGCGTCGATATCCAACTCGATAGCGAGTACATCGCACTGACTGGCATCTCCTCGCTACCGGCGACAGTCAACCTGGCCAACGGTGCTACCCAACAGATCGCCAACACCTTCACCCCAGCTAACGCCTCCAACCAAGGCGTGACCTACTCCACCACCAACGCAGCTATTGCTTCTGTGAGTGCGAGCGGCCTGATCACCGCAGGTGCAACTGACGGCGTAGCCACCATCACTGTCACCAGTGCCGATGGTGCTCGTACCGACACCGTAGTGGTGACCGTAGCTTGATTTAATCTCAGCCCTTCTTTGGGTTGATTGACCACTTAAACCCATCCTAGTGATGGGTTTTTTATTTCTAAAACATGGAGTTATCCGCATGACTGCAAAACAGCTATTCCGTGGTAACAGCGACAAAGTTTGCCCTGAAAACTCCCATCTTCGTGTAACGGAAGAAGGCAACATCATCTTTCCGTCACAGGAACTGATTCATTCCCAACTGACGCACATCGTCAGTGTGTTCAAGGAAAGCGAAGCTAAAATCCGGCCACACAGTCACCTGACTGGACCCAGTGGCTCCGGTAAAAGCTTCCTGCTCAAGATGATCTCCAAAGAACAGCGTATCCCCTTCATTGAAGTGAACGCTGCTGGCCTGACCTCTGAAGGTCTCTCCGGCAACTCACTGTCGAAGGCACTACGACCTCTACGAGAGCACTGGAACGAGCCAAACATTATCTTCGTGGATGAGTTCGATAAGTTGTTTCTCCGCAATGGGGAAACCACAGAAGGATTCCGCTCAGCAGTTCAGGACGAGTTCCTGACCAGCCTCGAAAGTAAGTACACCAGCGTGTTCACCGATTACGGTAAATACGATCCAGTGGTCGTAGAGAACAGTCTGTTCATCTTCGCCGGTGCGTACTCCAACCAGAAAATCACCACCATGCAAGAACTCAAAGCTGCGGGCTTACGCACTGAGTTTGTTGGTCGTGTGCCCTTGGTGTTCGCAACCGAAGAAGTCGCCCTGGAAGAGCTGATCGCAGTTATTCCCACCATTGACCTCTTTGTGCAGTACCGCAAATTGTTCAATAAAAACAAGGTATCCCGCGACGTAAACGGGATTATCGAACTGCTTCGTGTTCAGAACGAAGAAGCCAAAATTGGCATTCGCTTGCTGAACTCGTGCATCCATCAACATTTCATGAAAGTGAAGTGAGCCTTATCCGTGGGTACTGGCTGCGTCGCTACTTCTGTAAAAAGGGAGTCAAACTGTGACTGAGAAATACAAAGGGGTGCCTCGTGTTCGCATGACGCTAACCCCAGCGATCCAAAACCGGGTTCTTCACCAGCTGAGCACAGCATTTGGTATCCAGGAATCTTGGGATCGGGTGCATGAAATCACCTGCTACTCAAGCGACTTTGGGCATTTCATGTCCCTGCTTGCAAAGATGGATAGCCCACCGACCTTGAAGCAACTGAAGGTTGAATACGTGGATATCCGTAAGGACATCAAGCGTACTTCGGTACATCAGCGTCCCCTCAACTGGGAAGCTTTCCAGAAAGAAGACGATGAGCTTCCTGTAGAACCAGCGGTAGTAAATGCCTCGTTCCCCGTAGATTATCGGTCAGATGCCGTGAACTTCGGGGATGCTCTCAATGAAGCAGGATGGATATTCTCCAATGAATGTCCTGAAAAAAGTGCCACGTTGTTTAACAACATCAAAGCACCACTACGTCTGGCAATCCTGAAATACCTGGATGAGGTAGACAAGAAAAATGCTGCTGCTAGAGCCTGATCCCCTTGGGATGGCGGTAGACAGCGACAGAAGGGACCAGGTGATAAAGCGAATTTATGAGCGCGTTGTCATCCAAGATTTGGGCTGTGTGATTGATCACCAGCCTAGCCCCTGCCACATCTGGACCGGTCCTGATTCGGGTACTGGTCGAGGTGGGGGATACGGTCGAATGTCCCTAAACAGCCAAACGGTAGCCGTTCATTTGGTTGTGTTTACCCATTACTACGGCTACATCCCCGGTAAAAAGCAGGTAGATCATTGGTGCAATAACCGCCTCTGCTGCAACCCTGCACATCTTGAACTTGTCAGCCACATCAAAAATCAGAAACGGCGAGCATTGCGAGCCAAAGGAGATACCCGTGTCCAATAAATTCCCTCTGTTTGCCGCACAAGTGACAAAGAACTTCGTTGCTATGAATAGCAATGAGTTGTTCACCATCGGTGTCGAAAAAGACCTCATCTGGGACCACTACCTGAAGTCTTTCCCTGAAGGCACCAACCCGGTGTTCCGTGTTAATACGGAGCATGACGGCAGCTACGACCGTAATTTCATCAAGAACATTGGTCGCTTGGTAACCATCACCGACAGCAATACGCTGGTTTCGGTATGGGAAAACTGCCAAGACATGCCCTACCCGTACAACGTGGTAGCCGAGCAAATGGACAAGTTCGTCAAGAGCTTTGCCATTGCTGACCTGTTCCGCACCAAAGAACAGCGTTACGGTTCTCTCCCAACCAAAGAGTTCCTGCAAGATGGCGTCGGTGCAATCACCTGGACCCACTTCTATGGTGCAGTGCCTGCTCGCTTTGTGAGCAAAACACCGGCCAGCATCATGGGCAACTACAAGACTGCGGTTCACGTCTTCCAACGTGGTCTGGTTGAGTTGGCCAGCGAGGCTCTTCAAACAGTCCTCGATCTGATTTCCAATAACAACCTCTACCGTGGTGACGAATTTGAAGCTGCAATCTTCAGCTTCGCCTCCATGCAGCGTACTTACTCGGCACCCCAAACCGACGAAGAACGCAACATCTTCGTGTGGAAATACGCCTGCGATCCTGCAAGCCGTTTCCGTAACACTGCCATCGGCACCCTGATCCAAGACCTTTCCGAAGGTGTTGAGTTGGAAGCTGCTGTGCGTATGTACGAAGCCAAGGTGGCACCGGCCAACTACAAGCGTCCAACTGCGTTGATCACGCCAAGCATGATCACTGCCGGCCTTAAAAAGCTGGATGAGCTGGGCCTAAGCAATGCTGTTTACCGTCGTGCTGCCAACATCAAAGACCTGACCATCAACAATGTGTTGTGGGCCAGCTCTCCGGCTGAAAAGGCCATGCGTAGCGACCTGGAGCAAAGCCTCCTGTCTTCTTCACAGGTGAAGGCTCCTAAGCCTGTGAAAGCTACCGGCGACAACATCGGCATTGACGTGTTTATGCGTGATGTGGTGCCAACGGCTATGACGATGGAACTGCTGTTCAAAAACAGCCTGAAGCCCAATCTGGTAAGCCTGACAGCCCCGGCTGAACCAAGTGAAGCACCAACCGGCCTGTTCGCTTGGAACAACGATTTCGCCTGGTCGTACATCGGTAACCTCACCGATTCCATCAAGGAAAAAGTGAAGCGTGCCGGTGGTAACACTGAGGCCAAACTGCGTGTATCGCTGGCTTGGTCGAACGCTGATGACCTGGATATTCACTGTGACTGCCCTGACGGTCAGATTTACTTCGGCAACAAAATGGGCATTCTCGACGTTGATATGAACGCCGGTGGTGTTCAGAACGCAACTGACCCGGTTGAAAACCTGAGCTGGTCAAAACCACGCGATGGCCAGTACACCGTCAACATCAACCAGTACAACCAACGCAGCATGGACAATGTTGGTTTCCAAGTGGAACTGGAATTTGATGGCCAAGTGCACCTCTTCAGCCACCCACGGGCAGCTGTAGGCAACAAACGTGTTCTGACCTTCAAGATCGTCAAGGGTGAGATCACGGACATCAAATCTGAGCTGGAAAGCTCCAGCACCAGCAAAGAAGTCTGGAGCATCAAGACTGAAACCTTGGTTCCGGTGTCGGCCTTGATGTACAGCCCAAATCATTGGGATGAGAACCAAGTGGGTAACAAGCACTGGTTCTTCATGCTGGAAGGTTGCTTCAACAACGAGCCAATTCGCGGTATTTACAACGAATACCTGAACAACAAGCTCAACGAACACCGCAAGGTGTTTGAGGTTCTGGGCAGCAAGACGATGTGTCCTGTAGTACCAGACCAACTCAACGGTGTCGGCTTCTCCTCTACCAAAGAGGGTGTGGTCACCATCAAAGTGGCTAGCTATTCCGGCGAAGTCAAAACATACAACGTGCAATTCTGAGGTCAGCATGACAACTGAAAACCTGTTTGAATTGGCTTCCCGCAAGAAGCTGCGTTTCCAATCGGCCAAAGGCGAACTGACGGTTGAACAACTGTGGGATTTGCCGTTGATCAGCAAGAGTCCAACCCGCGATGTCAAATGCGATCTGGACACTTTGGCTCGTGACATCAGCCGTGAGCTGAAAGCCCAAGCTGAAGACAGCTTCGTGGAAACGAAGACCAACCCTGAAAAGGCCCGTCTTGAACTGGCCCTTGAGCTGGTCAAGTACGTCATCGGCGTGAAAATCGAACAGCGTGATAACGCTGAAAAAGATAAAGAACGCCGTGTAGAGCGTGAGCGTTTGCTCAACGCTCTTGAGCGCAGCCAGGAAAAAGCTCTGGAGGAACTAACTCCAGAGCAAATCCAAGAAAAGCTGAAGCAACTCGGCTGATAGATAAAACCCCGACTACCAAGTCGGGGTTTTGTTTTTGAGTCTTTAACTCCCCGGAGTCACCATGAGCAATCAAGAAAACACCCCAAAGTATGACTTTCAGAACATGGATGTGAAACTGTATTTGGCCCTCAAAGCAGCTTACACACCATCCCCTGTTTTGAAAAAAGAGGAACTTATCCGCATTGAGCAAAATGCCCACAATGTAATGGAAGAGTTCCGTCTGTCACTAGGCCCATTGCCTCATTGGGCAGTTGATCGTAATTGGGAATACGCACTTATTCCCGGTGCACAACTTTGTACCAAAGATGGTCGTATTGTGGGCAATGCTCATATCATCGGTTTCGGTGATGCAATGCCTGTGTCCCATACACCAACTTTTCTGTGTCTGACAGATGCTGGAAACACTCTTGTGTACAGCGAAGTCGAGATACTGAATAACTTCAACATTGGTGACTGGTTAAGTGACCCTGTTGATGTAATAAAACGCTTCAAGAAAGAGGATGTTCTATGAACATGGCGTATATCGCAATTGTGGATTACATACTCGCATTTGCTGTGGCTCATATCATGGAAAACCCAGACAGTGACTACCCTAGAACCTACGGGGGAACCACTGGTTTTATGCACTCACGCCCTGAATACATGCCTGAACCAGGTGATCTGGTCAGACTGGATTCCATGCGTGATCCTGAGTTCAGGCTCTGCTGGCTGATTGCCGTTACTCTGGACAACAAGAACGGCTTCCACGTTTATACCGTGGAGTCTGTCAAAACAGGTGCAATATGCGACTGGTCAAATGTCGGTATTTCGATATTTCATCGAAAGACAAAAGACAATCATCCTGAGTGGCGTTGGACAGACATTCAATTCTCTTTCCGTGATTTGTGGTTTGCTGCTTGTTCAGAACAGTCTGACCACGTTCATGTTCCTACTTATCCAACCTTTGAAGATGGCAAAGTAATTCTCGAATTACGTCGTCGTTTTTCACTGCAAGATGAGCCGCGTATTTCTTTGGTTGTTGAGAACTATGAAGTGCTCACTCAAGATCAACTTGAGGACATTTATTTGGACATGATTAAGAAAGATGCTTAACAAAAAGCACCCAACTATTGGGTGCTTTTCTTTTTATAAACGTGGCATTGGGCAATACCGCTTAGCCGCCAAACAGCAAAACAGAGGTTATCTTGACTAATTTTTATCGTTGCACTCCACGTAAGCTTAAAGAGCTGATGACTGATGTACTTGCTGCACAGCTTGTGCCTTATGTCATTAGCTCACCCGGTATGGGTAAATCAGCAATTACCCACACTGTAGCCAACGAGTTCAATCTCAAAATGATTGACCATCGTTTGTCCACTTCAAGCCCCGAAGACATGAGTGGCTTGCCGCATTTTAATGCCCGTGGTCGTGCTGAATTTGCACCCTTTGAGGATTTGTTTCCTCTGGATGATGACCCACTGCCTCAAGGCAAAGACGGCTGGATGCTCTTCTTGGATGAGTTCAGCTCAGCCCCCAAAAGCATCCAAGCACCTGCCTACAAGCTGATCCTGGATCGTATGACAGGGCAGCGTAAGCTCAATGAGCGTGTGGCTATTGCTGCTGCTGGTAACCATGCAACTGACCGGGCCATCGTAAACCCGATCAGCACCGCTCTTCAGAGCCGCATGGTGCACTTGGAGCTGGAACTCAGCTTCGATGAGTGGCTTCTCGACGTGGCTATCAAGGAAAACTACGACCCAAGGATCATTGCATTCTTGTCGCAATACCCGTCAAAGCTGATGGATTTTCGCCCGGATCACCAAGAAAAAACCTTCTGCTGCCCCCGTACTTGGGAGTTCATGAACAAGTTGGTCATTGGCAAAAGCATCACCGAGGAGAAAGCTGCTATGTACGCAGGCACTATCACTTCCGGTGTAGCTGCTGAGTTCCTGCAATTCAGCTTGCTGTCTGGTTCTATGATCAAGGTAGCCGACATTCTGGCCAACCCAGTGAGCTGCCCTATTCCGGGTGACAATTCCCTACGTTGGGCAACTGTGTCGCACATGATGGAGAAAATCACCGAAGACAACTTCGCTAAATTGGCCACTTATGCCAACCGTTTTAGTTTGGACTTCCGTGTGCTGTTCTACCGCTCCGTGATGGTTCGTCATCCTCAGTTGCGTCGTCACCCTGCTTTCGCCAGTGCTCTTATTGAGCTTTCCCGTTACCTCACTGACTGTTAAGGAACAGAGATGAAACTTGAACCAGGCCCAGTAATTGTGGCCCGTAGCTCTGGGTTGATGTGTGCAGCACGGCTGATTTCTGAAGACGACGAGCGCTATTTCGTCAAAATTCAGGACAACAAACGCCCGCAGTACATCTACAAAAACAAAGACACCGTTCAGCTGTTCCGTGATACGGACGCTGCAATGGACTGGATTGATGAGGTGAATCGTGGACGTGGAAAATCTACAACGTGAGCTTGACCGAGTTAAGTCAAAAGTCTTTCTAGGCAAAAATGCAGCGTTCCTTGGATCACTGCTTTGCTCCTTGAATTTCATTTGGGACGAGTCCACAGAAACTGCTGCCACAAACGGCTTGTCGTTCTGGTGGAATCCCAACTGGTTTTTGGAGTTGCCCCCAGCTACGAGGGAAACAGTTCTGCTGCATGAGCTGTGGCATCCCGGTCGATTACACATGATACGAAGGGGCAATCGTGACCCAGAAATCTGGAACTATGCCTGCGACATTCGTATCAATAATGACCTTGAAAATGAAGGTCACAGCTTTGTTGGTGCCGAGGACTGCTGGAAAGACCAGTCATTCGGAAACATGGTTGAGGAAGACATTTACGACTTCTTGATCCAAAACCAAAAACCCCCACCGCCCAACGGTGGTTCATGGGGTGCAAAAGACAAAGGTGGCGACATAACCCTGCTTGATCAAAAGCAGATCGTCAGTGCCGTAAACAACGTGGTACGTGCGATTCAACAAGCAAAAATGGCCGGTGATGCTGGGGCTATCCCCGGTGGCATCGAAACCATTATTGAGAAATTCTTGGCTCCCATTGTCCCTTGGGAGCAGCACCTGAATCAGTTCTTTACTGACCTGTGCGATGAGGATTACAGCTGGAAGCGACCCAACAGACGCCACATTGGTGACGACCTGTACCTGCCTTCACGCATACGGGACGATGGTAAGCTTGAGCATCTTGCGTACTACCTGGACGTTTCAGGCTCTGTAAGCAACGCTGATGTGCTGCGCTTCAACTCTGAGGTGAAGTACATCAAAGAGTTTTTCAATCCTGAAAAGCTCACGCTTGTACTGTTCGACACTCGCATAACAGCAACCTATGAGTTCAGCCCAGAAGACACTTTTGAAAAAATCGTCGTCGTGGGCCGAGGTGGTACTTCTTTGGTTCCTGTGCGTGAGCACATCCAAGAACACAAACCAACTGCTGCTGTCATTTTCTCTGACTTGCAGTGTCCTCAAATGCAACCACTGGATTTTCAAATCCCAGTGCTTTGGGTGGCCATAAGGGCTGCTGGTAAAACAGTGCCTTTCGGTAAGCTGATTCACATAAGGAATTAAGCATGATCATCAACGGTAACTCTTTGATTTTCATGGAACCTATCGTTGATATGGTTCCACTCAAAGAACACATTCACGGCACTAGCTATGGCCTTGGAGAAGCTGGCTACGACATCCGCATCAAGCAAGATGTCAGCTTCCTTCCTCAAGGCACCAAGGGACCGTGCGTGCTCGTCAATGGCGAAATGACCTATGGGCGTTTTGCCCTTGCTTCTGCCATTGAAGAGTTTCAGATGCCACGTAGCCTGGTCGGCATCGTTCATGACAAATCCACTTGGGCAAGAAAGGGTTTATCAGTGTTTAACACTGTGATCGAGCCTGGTTGGCATGGTTTCTTGACGTTGGAACTCGTGTATCACGGCAATGAACCTCTGCATATCAAGGCAGGCTCAGGTATTGCTCAAGTGATCTTCAGCGAGATCAAGCACCCAACCAGCTACTCCGGCAAATACCAGAACCAAGAAGACAGACCAGTGCCTGCACGGGACTCTGTTTGATTGGTGTGAGGTGCCTATGAGCGAAACCACCAACACGATGGAAGAACGCAACGCAAGTCAGCGCAGGACCATCCTGAAGCAAGTGGACCGTATCAGAGAACTTGAGGTGTGGGAGAAATTCGCAGCACACCTCTTAAACAACTGCAACGGTCAGACCATCACACCAGAAAATCTGGAAAAATGGTTAGAAGAGTCTCAAAAAAGCAAGAAAACTTGACCCTACTGCCAATGCTTTTTTGGGTTGATAAACCCTTTCATTCATCCCGTAATAAGGAAAATCCATGAGCTTCATTCGTGCAACTCAGAAA
>Ga0208439_1000041_pt1 | contig 73701 bp, 76 predicted proteins | sample ColrivemetaGS703_FD_187621 | JGI IMG/M metagenome (GOLD analysis project Ga0208439, IMG submission 187621) | Estuarine microbial communities from the Columbia River estuary - Freshwater metaG S.703 (SPAdes) (version 2) | ecosystem: Environmental > Aquatic > Marine > Intertidal zone > Estuary ...
GCGAGACAGCGTTTCAGCTTTGGTAGGGCAGCGCATAGCAACTCCTAGAATGGAGAAGGCACTAGCTCCTCCATTGATGATATTGGATGGAAGTGAACGTACCGTTCTTTTTTGGTATATCCACATTTCTTACAGCCAGCACTTCCACCGAACTCGTACTGACATTCAATACAGTCCACGGTGTAAGTTTCTCTGACATAAATGATGTTGTTGATGATCCGGTAAATCCTGCGATGATCCAGTCGATGACCAGCAAGGTTCTCGGCATAGGCGAAAGTGCTATCTACCAAGTAAGCCCGACCCTGTTTAGGATCGAACTCAGAGATCTGAACTTTCCCCATGATTCACCTCCACAATGGGTTTGGTGTGGGTGCAGTGTTGGCACTTCCAATGCCGATGTTTGTGATAACCGGCAAGCCGCATAGGCTTCATGTGGCAGCGTGGAGGCTCGATTACTTCCACTGGTTCCTCTTTCCAGGTGTTACGCAGGAAGGGGCCAGAGACACGGGCTTCTTGCCAGGCCAAGCGTTGTTCTACGGTGGAATCTGGTTGAGGCAACCAGATCTCAAAAGAGCGGTCGATGATCTTCAAAACGGCGTTCCACACCTTCTGATCATCTGGCTCACGGGACAACCGTTTCATATTGGGTTGGTGCTCAAGGCATACCTTGTCCACCAGACGACGTGCCAGCTTACGCAGTGCGTCTGCACTGTCTTCAAAGCGGATAACTAGGGCGAAGCACAAGGCGATGTCACCGGGGTGCCAACTTCCGCCTGAGCGAGTGATGTAGCTGCGTTTCGGTAGAGCTTTGGGGAGGGTCACGATGTTGGTGTGCTTCTTCATCTCTAACTTCCTGATTACTAGAGAAAATCCCCCCTGCTGACTTTTCGCTTCCGAACCACAAGGGTATGAGAAACAGCAGGGGGGATTTGCGTGGTTGCAGGTAACTGCATTGGGGCGTGCTTTCCAGGGGAGGCTAATCCCGCCCGGAAGGGTGAACCTGAAAAGCACACTCCAATGCAGTTGACGTTGGCGATTCGGGGGGACGCCAACTGCACTGGGACACAGAACTGTCAGCTCTTGCCGTCCATAGACCGTCTGTACGGCGGAACCTATGCCCGTTTGTGACGGGGAGCTGATCTCATGTTTCAGCCTCTTGCATCGAGGAAATTTCTGGAGGACGCCTCCTTCATTCGTCCACATTTTACCCGTGTACTAGCTCCGGAGCGGGTTAGAGGTACGTGACTTGGCAGCTACTTGGTGCGGGCCTGCCCGCTCGAATTTACCTTTCTGACTCAGTGCCCTGAGTCGATTTCACTGTTGCTCACCCAGAAACTTCCTCGATGCAATCTGCATCTGAGGTGACTCTGTATCGTCGTGCCCATTTTTGGCTTGTCAGGGAGACGAATCCCTGACCCTACTCACAGGCTACAGAGCCACCTCAGATGCAGTCTGATAGGGCGTAAATCCCATCAGATGATCTGGCCGGTTGCACTCTCTTTCCGGCGTCAGCGCTGGTACAGGGGTTGCCTGACTTTCCAACTGACTGCTTGACCTTACCGTGGCCTACCCGTGCCGTGTGTCAGACGGCAAGACGCAGGGACGATTACTCGTCGCTGGCTTCCCCGGCTTCCGCTTTCACAACGCGATTACGGACGGCCTGGAAACTTTCATCAACGGTGATCTCATCACCGTTGTTCAGCAGCACGGTGGTGCCGTTTTCTTCGGCTAGGTAGGCCGAAATGTCGGAGGCACGGATGTCGATGTTCTTGCCTTTCACTTTACAACGAATGATGCTCATTGGTTTTTCCTTGTAGTGGGAAACAACGGGTTATTCACCCCAAGCAACGAATTACAGTGGCTCAGCACCACCATGACCATTGGGGCAAGTGACCCCGCCCGGAGAATCAAACTGGGCCAGGTTGCACACAGAGCAATAGGTTCCAGTAGCCTGCAAAGCAGCCACAGGTTCATCCCGTTGGTTCTGGTACTTGCCCTCGTATTGAGCGTACTCAGCGTTTTGATGGAACAACACTTGAGCAATGCCCGAACCGGCTTTGATGTGAAGCACATCATTGCCGTGGTAAACGAGTTCCAGAGTCAGAAAGCCATTCCAGCCGGGTTCGATGACTGTGTTGAACACGGACAGCCCTTTACGTGCCCAGGTGGACTTATCATGGACAATGCCAGTCATGTTCCGAGGCATTTTGAACTCTTCAATGGCAGAGGCCAAAGTGAAACGTCCTTCCTGACATTTGCCATCCACCATCACTTGAGGCCCAAGTGATCCTTTGATGAAGAAGGAGACATCCTGCTTGATGCGGATGTCATACCCGGCTTCACCCAGGCCGTAGCTGGTGCCTTCTGCATTTTCCTTACATGGCACCATATCCACGATAGGTTGCGTCATTAGCAGCTTGATACCGTTAATAATCATGTCAGCTCCTGATGTGAATGAGTTTGCCGAAAGGCACTGTCTTACCGGAAGCGTTTACTGCCACCCAGATGACTGGAATGTGATGATCCAGCGGTTTCATGGCTGGGCAATCCAGGTCAGAGAAGATGACTGCTGCAGTTGGACGATGCTGCTCAATGTGCTCACGCACAGGAACCAATGAAGTGCCGCCACGACCTACAACGACGATCTTCTCAAAACGATCGTCTTCCTCAAAGACATATTGGGCCGTGATTCGGGTGTCGAAGAGTACCAGAGTCAGCTTCAACGGGTTGAACTTCTCCTTGATGTACTTCACTTCAGAGTTGAAACGAAGCACGTCTTGGTCGCTGATCGACCCCGACACGTCCAGGTAATAGGCCAGATGTTCTAGTTTCCCTTCGTCCTTGATCATGGACGGCAGGTACAGATCATCATGCAGATGGCGTCTGTTGGGACGTGCCCAACTGAAATCCTCATCACAGAGTTCCGTGAAGAACTCTTGCAGATGCTGCTCCCACGGCACAATTGGTGTCAGGAACTTGTCGATGATCTGTTCCAGTTCACCGGGGATAGAGCCAGCAGCACCGGCCAATTTGGCTTGCTGCATGGCCTTCACCACGTTGTTGATGCAGCCGTGTACGGCATCTGCTGGAGCAGCCACCATGTCACCCTGACCAGAATCTCCGCTACCACTACCACCCCAGCTACCACCACCAGAGGGCGGTTGCTGGTTGTTGGACATGAGCAGATCGTAAATATCCTCCTCAGTGAGGCGACCGTTGGCATCCACAGACTGATCTTTCCAGCACCATTCGACCTGATCGAAGGAGTAGCCCTCTTTTTCGAGGTCATTGTTGATGCGGATGTCACAGGCGTAGTTCCAGATCTCTATGTCACGAGTGCCACGACGAAGATCATGTAATTTGCCAGGGTGCCAGAGTTCGTGAACCAGAACGGTTTCACGAGTCTTTCGCGGCAGTGACAGGAACCAGTGGGGATTCCACCAGAGGTGAACACCATCCGTCTGGGCTGTCTCAATGGTTTCATCCCAGATGAACTCCAGAGAGCACATCAGGGAACCAAGGAAAGCGGCATTGGACTTCAGGAAGACCGTTGATTTGGTGATGTCCAGTTCCCGTTGAAGTACCGCTTGATCAAGCTCGGACATTGGTATTCTCCTTGGTTCACATGCTCAGGTACTTGGTCAGTTCCGACATTGCCTTGGCAAAGGCCGGGTGCTTACGCAGCTCAGCATTCCGTACCATCGTGGAACGGAAGAACAGAATGCGGAAGTCCAAGGGAAAGCGATTGGCGTAAGTGGCGAAGTTGCCGAAAGTTTTTTCGGACACCTTCTCCATCATGGAGGAGATGACTGCCCAACGAGTGGCATTGTCGTGGGGCAAGAAGACATTTTCCGGATCACGAAGAATGTCTTCTACTTTCACCATAGTGCTGAATACTTTGTTGAATTGGATCAACTCAACTGCCACGCCGGATGTGATCGTGCCAGCATAAAGTGCTGCCTTGTCATCAGGCATACTTTTGCCCTTCACCAGTTTGTTCATGAACTCCCAGGTGCGGGGGCAGCAGAACGTCTTTTCATTGTGGTCTGGCTTGAAGTCCATCAGTTTGGACGGGTACTGCGACAGGAATGCAATGATGCGCTTGTCGTAGTTTTGCTTCAGGGCCACGTCCATCAGCCACTCATCGAAGTCCAGTTCCAGTTCCAGATGCACCATACGGCTCTGCAGTGCGGTGCTGATTGGGTTGACGATGGCACGGTCAGTGGCCAAGTTGCCTGCAGCAACGATTGCCACGTTGGAGTTCAGCTTCTTCTGACCGGTCATGCGGTCGAGAATCAGCTTGTAGGCAGGTGCCTGAATCGACTTCGGTGCCGAATTGAACTCATCGAGGAACAGCATCCACCCATCTTTGCCATCCGGCAGCGGTGTGTAATCCAGTGGGAACAGCTCAGCGAACGGTGCAAAGGTTGCCTCACCGTGTTCGTTGAAGCGTGGCAGGCCGGTCATGTCTTCCGGGGTAGACGTGGACAGGCGATGGTCAATCATCTTGAGATTGAACTCGGCAGCAACACTGTGGGTGATGGCAGATTTGCCCATACCAGGGGAGCTGGTGACATACGGCACCAAGCCAGCTTCGATGACATCAATCATCAGCTCACGCAGTTTGCGTGGCTTACAGCGGTACAAGTTGGTCATGTTGATTCCTTGGAATAAAAGCACCACCTGAAGCTATGTCCTGGCGATGCGAGGTTGCTTTCACCACAAAAAGATAACCCTCCATTCGGAGGGTTATTTTATTAGAGTTTACTTTGCTTCAACTCAGCTATCAGATCTCTGTAGATCTGTACTTGTTTCCTCTTACTGAGGGTTCTCCATTTGGAGAATCGTTTGGTGACATATCTGTCAGAGTGACGTACACGTACACCAAACTCGACTTCATCACCGGCGTAGAACGAGCAATAGACTGGTCGATAGATGTAATCATCTGGTTGATCATCCATCCATTTGATCCAGTTGGAGTTGAACTCCACCTGTTCGTCATCCCAACGCCACTCAGGGTGCTGTTCTGTGGTCTTACGGCACAGCACGTTCAGGCCGACGTTACTCCACCAGCACTGCTCGCCCGTGCTAGCAGACTGCAGTAGGTACTCATCACACGACCAACCTTTCTGGCGACGTTTCTCAACGTACCAGGACAGACGCCATTCACTCATGGGGGCCGAGGTGAGCAGCACCAAATCCCCTTCTTTTGGTTCGGTCGGGGCAAAGCCTATCAGGCCACCATAGGTGCGTGGGTACTCTTGATCTACCGATTCGACACTGCACTTGGCCATACCAAACTGCAGGAGATAGTCGAGCATGCGGGCGTAGGACTTGGCGAAGCTCACGACTTCCGACATTTGGCAGCCTCCTCAACATCCATGATCCACTCACCGATCCAGAATTGCTCGTGGATCTCTGTCTCATTCATGGTGAAATGTCTTCCCATGTCGCTCATCACTTCGTAGAGCGGGGTCTTGTGTTCCAGGGCTTCACCCACACGAATGATGAAGGCATTACCTGTACGACGACCATCACGGGTGCAGAGCTGAGCACCGACAACAAGGGAGTAGTCCCAGTTACGGGCAATGGCCCAGTCAGGCAACGGGCCGAAGGATTGTTCAAACTCAGCCAGGGCAAGCTGAGCATCCACGTACTCTTTGGTGGGACTGTCCATCACACCACCAGTGTCTTCACAAAGACTCAAGTAGCCCTTACAGATGTTATGCAGGGCCAGATACAGCTTCAGGTCGATGTTCTGGAAGTCGAACTTTTGCTCAGACATCACTCTGCTCCTTGTATTTGTCAGGCGTACATTTGACGCAAGTTGCACCGTGCATCGGGCCACCCATAGAACGCACGTACACCCCGCATTTGATGCAGGAGATGATGGCAGCAGTGGCGATCATTCCCGGCTTTATCGGGTAAATGGGTTCGCCTTCTTTGGTGTAACCCAGAATCTCACGATTCATGTGTTCTCCTTGGCTGCATCACGAGCTTGGTGTGCAGTCCACCAGTAGTCGAGATCTGGGTTTGCTGCCAAGAACATGGCACGGGTTTCCTCAATCATATGAGAGAGGGTCCAGCACAACAGCTCAGCTACTGGACTGTTGTGGGTGAACTCCTTGGCAAGCTCGCCACGGGCTTCAGAACGGATGACAGCAGGAGAGCTGTCACGAGGATCATAACAAGGCATATCACTCAACCTTTACATAGGGGAATGGATTCGGATACAGCTCTTCAGACGTGTACGTCTTGCTCAGCAGAGTCTTCACGGTTACTCCTTGGCTCGCTGTGCTCGCCGTCGCTGATTGGTGATATGGCTGACCATCTCCAGGTGCAGGGGGTTGCAACACAAGCGGTTGTTGCACTTGTGGTCGATCTGCTTCTTACCGGGGATGTAGCCGTAGTAGTGGGTGTAGACGACCAGATGCACAGCTACGGTCTGGCTGTTGAGAGACATGCGGCCATAGCCACCACCCTTGCCAGTACCGGAATCCGGCCCAGTCCAGATGTGGCAGGGACTTGGCTTATTGTCCAGAACGAAGCCAAGATCGGAGACCTCGACTCGTTCATAGATGCGCAGCATGATTTCCCGTCGTCTGGAGGCCAGCTCACCTAGATCCAGATCGAGAGGCTCATGGCTACTCACTTCACCGCCATGAAATGTTGGTGGATGGCTGAATTGAGCAGGCGAATGCCAATGTTCATCTCTTCAGACTGAGCACGCAGAATGCGAGTAATGCCTTCCACGTCTTTGTTGACTGGACGCTTGTTGAACAACTTGCGATAGCTGGTGAACAGCTTGATCTTGGGAATACAGCTTTTCAGTTCTTCCAGGCTCACTTCCTGGGTGCTGTACACCAAGGGTACTCGCCCAACAAACTCGGTACGCAAGCCAGCGTCTTTGAGCTGTTGCATCGTCTCGATCTTCTGGTTGGAGTAGGCACCGGCGAAGATGAACAGACTGTTTTCTACTACCACTGGCTCGTACTTGCCATAGTCGGTAAAGACACTGGTGTACTTGCTTTCGAGGCTGGTGAGAAATTCATCCTGCACTGCAGATCGGAAGCTCTCAGTGGTCTCGCCGTTACGCTGGAACAGCTTGTCGAACTCATCCACGAAGATCACGTTCGGTTCGTTCCAGTGCTCACGCAGCTTACGCAGGGCTTTGGACAGCGAGTTACCGGACAAACCCTCAGTGGTCAGGCCAGCAGCGTTGACTTCGATCATGGGGATCTTGTGCTCATCGCAGACCATTTTGAGCAGGAAGCTCTTACCCGAGCCGGAAGGCCCGGTCAGATGGCTGTGAGGGCGAATATCGGCTTCGCTGTCCTTGAACACACCGAGGATGTGGCTCAATTGACCGAAGATCTTCTCTTGAGACGGGAAGATGATACGGCCAGTGTCAGTGATGCGAAGGTGCGCTTCTTGGTTCTTGGTTGGAGCTATGTTGCCAGTACGACCGAACAGTTGCTTCTCGCCTTTCATGCGATAACTCCTTGATTTGAAAAAAGAAAGCCCGTCACATGGACGGGCTAAAAGGTTGCTTTACCCAAGGAAGAGATATTAGGCAGTGACAGTCACCACACAGGTGTCAGTCCAGCTACCGTCCTTGGCAGTAGCAGTGATGGTGGCAGTGCCTTCAGCCACAGCAGTGACCAGGCCAGAAGCCGATACAGTAGCGACATCTTCATCGCTGGTGCTGTAGGTCACTTCACGCAGGCTTGCGTTGGTCGGGGCATAAGCCACAGTCAGTTGCTGGGTGGCAGCCACAGCAATGCTAGAAGTGGCAGGGGTGACGCTGATGTCAGTCAGGGAGATCTTGGTGATCTTGACTGCCTGCATGTTCTCTTGGCCAACCTTGTACAGAGCATCACGGACGTGATGCCACAGGACATGGTTGCCACTCCATTCCAGAACATCGTCCGGATCGGGATGATCCACATCACCCAGATCAGTGAAACCGCTGCCAGGGGCATCGCCGGGCATTTGCAGTTTCACTTCCTTGGTGGTGGCGTTGTATGCGATCTGCGTGGTGCTCATGTGTGCATCCTCAAAAAATAAATGGGGCCACTCTTCGGAGTGGCCCCAATGATATTACGACAGCGCGTAATCAGTGTTCAGAATGTCAAGATGTAGCTTGGGATCAAGTTTGCCGAGGGAAACTCGACGCTGCAGGATCTGGGACACGATAAAGCTCAGCAAGTTGCTGCGTGCAATCTCAAAGAGCTGACGGTTGTACTGCATGCGCAGGTCGTTGCCGTAATTCGGCAAGCAGCGGAAACAGTCATGTACCGTCAGTACCTTGAATGGCTTGGCAGGCAAGCTGTCCAGCAGTTCGATCACTGGTTCCCTCTGTACCAGATGAGCAGTGCCGTAGTGCAGATGGTCGAGGATACGGGCAGACAGGTAGCCCGATTCTTCGTAGTGGTTCCACAGGATCTTCACCAACTTCGTATCCTCGGTTTCAGTGAGGAACTCAGGGTTCACGTCCGTCTTCAGTGCATCTCGCACAAGCTCAATTTGCACAGGGTTGTAGTCACAACGACGCACGATCTCCCGTACTACCATCCCATCTACAGAGTGGATGCTGTTGGCACCCAGACTGCGGCCCTTTTCCATTGGTGCATTGACCTTGGTGAAGACCTCGAAAGGCTCATCAAGGAAATGCACTGTGTTGGACACCTGATTGATCACCGGAACATGCACATGGAAGTTATCCGGCAACACCCAGTCATGGGACAGGGCATTGGGGTTCCACATGGTCAGGAAGGCTTGGTTCAGCTCCCATGCTGCAGGGGCTAGCTTCTCCATTGTGTCGAAGAAGATCCCCAAGAGGCGGCCAGTACCGAATACCCGTTTAGGTACAGCTTCGGAGCCGTACAGTGAAGTCATCACTGCATCCTTGGCCATGTCACGGGAGATCTTGGCACTGTCACCTGTGATGTCCAGCATGTAGTCATAGATGTTGGTGTAGGCATCCTCTCGTTGGCCTGTGCTCACTACGTTGCACAGTTGAGCAGCTTGGCGGTCGCCAGTCAGGCAGGCCAGTAGCTGCAAACCACTGGAGGTGGCGTCCAGGGAGATGGGGTAGCCAGTAGCCTTTTGCTGCTGGGCATCTTTCCATGCCAGCACCCCTGCATAAAACAGGGCAGGCTCCTTGGCAGTTTTGACCAGGGAATCCAGCTTCCCTTGGTTCTCCTCAAACCAGTTGAGGCGATATTCCCATGTCTTTTTGTCCAGACCGTAGTTGGAAGCGATGTCGATTTGGAGGTATTGCTTGCCAGTGAACTTCTGCATTACGTGCTCCTTAGAAGTTATGTCTAATTAGGTGAGGGTAAAACTCAGTGATGCGTAGCAACAACAGGACAATCAGCAAGACTTTCCTTGATGTGCTGCAGTTGATTGATGATGAAGTCGATACTCTGTTCATTCACAGAGCCGACAGTGATGTAGTTGGTGGTTTGCCCAGCTTCATTCACTACGAGAATGTCCAGATCCCCATGAAGGGAGAGACCGAGGCTGACACGTTCAATTGATGTTTTCTGCTCAGACATCACTCTTCCTCATCATCCATGTTGCGACCGGCTACCCAACCACATATAGGACAGCTATCACCGCCGCTGCATCCAAGATAAGCGCCGCAAGTTGTGTTTTGGCAATACAAGAATCGTCCACTCATACGACCTCCTCTGCGTCGGCAAAATGCACGACTGCTTTGTTCCAGGGAGCACCCTGGTAGTTGATGTGATAGCCCTGACAGTAGGTACGGCCACGTTTGTCGTACTTGTGGGTCAGGTGGAAATGCTCGCCTTCCTGCTGGATCAGCTTGATCACGTCGCGTGAGGTGCGGTCGTATTTCTCGAAAGCACGTTTGCGCTTCTCGAAATCTTCCCGAGTCTCATCGTCCTTGGCCTTGTCCAAGTTGCGCCATTGGTTTTTCACCAGGGTCACAACATCTTGGTTGATGGTCAGCTTCAGTCGGTTCATGCGATTGATGTGATCAAGACACACATCATCCTCGTGATGATTCTTCTTGAGGATGATTGAACCACTGCTGGTGTAGTAACCGGTGTCTCGGTTGGTCTTTACCAAGGCGGGCAATGTGACCATTGGCAGAGGAAACTGGAAGCGATCCAGCTCTTCCTGCACGTCAGCACTGATGGTGAACTTAACTACGAAGACCTTGAGGGTTGGAGACCAGTCCACAAGATCTGCCTCAGCACAACTATGGATCATGTCCGTAGTCTTCTGTGGATCATCAAAGTGTCTGTCCAGAATGCCTGCCAGGATTGGCAGAGTGCAGCGTTTGTGCAGAGCCATTTGCACCAGCAAGTCCATACCGAAGCCAATCGGGATGTCCTTGTCTTGCATGTACTCACAGAAGTCGAAGTGCTCACAGTTGAGGAACTCGGCTTTGATGCGAGGGATCAGTTGGTTCTTGTTGTACAACTTCTCCAGCTCACGTTGGTGAGCAATCAGTTTGGTATCGGCCATGTGAGTTCCTTAAACAGGTGTGTTGGCCAAAAGCATGAGACAAATGCCTGCTACTACAAGCAGCAGAGTCTCGGTGTTTTTGGTTTTACGCTTAATGATCTGAGCCTGATGCTCGCAGATCACTCTGGGTTGTTTGGCGTGGAGGTGGAACAGTCGAGCAGTTACAGCAAGGAAGATGGTGAGAAAGATCAGAGTGATGATTGCGATGTCCATTTAGAAGGTTCCCCAATAGTTGTGAGCGTCGCCCAAGTACGGACGCCAAAGTTCATCGAAATAGCAATTGCTGGGAGCATTGACGAACAGCTTCGCCATGTCTGCATGCTTCAGACCTGCCAGGCCACAGCCAATGCAGGTGACTTGGAATTTCATTTTCTTGTGTCCACGGGCATAGGCCAGAAAGCCAGTCACGTAGTCATTGATGCGATCCATTGGCATGGGGCCAACATCAATGTCTTTCGTGGGGATGGCCCAGCTATCGCCGTAATGGCCATAGCCTTTACCGTAACGGGCACCTCTCTTTTCGTATGCGAACTTGGCAGCACCGGCACCATGAATGCCAGCTTCATTGCTACCGAAGACGAAGACCATCTTCTGCATGTTTGTTCTCCAGTAAGTTCACAACTGCTGACACTGTGTCGAGCAGGTGCTTGTGATAAATCAGGGTTGGTGGCACACACTCAGAACTGAGTCTGACTATGCGATGACCTCTCCTATGTAGGTAACGCACCAAACAAACGTGATCACCTCCCACCCAGTCTTTCAACATGGGCGAGGTATGGGTGATCACACCGTTGAGCGTGTACCAGTGAGAGGCACGAGGATTTGTTCGATCCTCCGTCCATTTGACTTGAAAGTGGGCCATTGCTACATCACTCGTCGTAGTACGAATTGATGAGATTGATCATTCGACATTTCCATACAAAGGAGTTGTCGAAGAGCATTTCTATCAATTCACATGTCTCGTTGAAGTAGTTCGGACACAGATACATCCGTTTGGCGATCATGCGGTTGAATAACAGCACGAAAAAGATGAACAACCAACGGCAGATAAGGCGCTCAAGGCGCTTTGCCCGGCTCATTTCTTCACCAGTGACAGTTGGTAGCCGCACGCATTGAGCACAGCATTGAGCTTGCTCAAGTGAGGTGTGTAAGTTTGACCTTCAATCCACCGTTTAATGGTGGCTTTGGTGATGGTGTCACCACCGACACGCTCAGTGCGTTCGATGATGTAGTCGTAGCCGCTAGCTTTGATCTCTTTGTTGATGATCTCGCAGGCAGCACGCACCAGTCCCTTTACACTGGAAGCGGTGACATTCTGTTTGGGGCCAGTTACACGCATTGCACTTTGAATCAGTTGCTCGGTACGGTTGGTCATTACTTTGCTCCTTGGTTCTGAACACGGTGTATCCACCGTAGTTATCAAGAATCCGCATCAGGGATATTCCTACACACGAGAGGTTTGCCTCCCCCGGAGGCAAACCGATTCAGGTCTTGTTTTCGACAAACTCGCACAGACGGTGCTGATCAACCGTCAGTGCAATGTCGAAAATTGGGATTTTCAGGTACTCAGCGATACGCAGAGCCTGACCAGTACCACCGCTACGCTTACCGTTGGGTGTCCAGCACACGACCATATCCACCGGAGTGTTCAGGTCGAGACCAGCAATCTGGAACACATTGCGCATGTGTAGCAGCTTTGCAGCACTGGAACAGGCATCCCAGTTAGGGTGAAATTGCTTGGCAATGTTCATGGCTTCAGGTGAGTAACCCACCACGAAGCGTTCATCGTTGCCGGGAGCACCGTTGAAGCCTTCCCATGGAATGAAGTTGGTGGCTGTGCCTTTACCTTCCATGGCACCGAAGAAGAATGCTTGATCAGCACCAGCGGCATAGCCACTACGTAGATGCCATTGAGCTGCCAACTCTCGGCCAATGGTTTTCATTTGTTGCAGTGCAGTAGTTGGTGTCTTACGACTACCGATACCGGCATAGGTGAACATGGTGTCTCCTTACGACAGCCACTCATTGATGATGGTGGACAGTGCGTGTGCTTGGTTAATGGGACTGGAGGCAAAGCAATCAGACAGAACATTGTTCTTCTCCGCTGCCAGCTCCATGAGTTCAAGAATCAGATGGCTATTGTGGATTGCCCACATGCGCCAGAGGTTCAGGTACATCTGCCACAAGTGGTCAGCCGGATACTCAAACAGAGGCGGTTTGCCTTTGCCGAGTTTCCAGTTGGTGCCACCGATGTCGTAGCCTTTGATGTCGCACTGATACCACTGCTCGATACTACGTCCATCGGGCAACATGGCATTCAGGGCACTGAATCGTGCATCACCTTTGGTACTGCACTCATAGCCGTTCTTGCGTTGCCACGAGAACAAGCGTTTGGGGTGTGTCCCACAATATATCTCTACGATGTGAGATCCGTCCCTGACTTCCACTTCTGTGACAAGGGTGCATCCGTTACCTTCTGGTGGCTGGAATACAGCCACATCGAAGTGAGCACGACCTTGAGAGATATTGCTGTTTATGAGTTTGGCCAGTTCAGTGAGTTTCATCAGAAGTCACCTTCTTTAGTCGCAGTTTCGGCATCAATGATTAACATCCCATTGGGTAGCAATTCAGCCTGAACGTAGACTTTCAATGCTGTACCAAACAGATCATCCATCTCCAGTTCAGTCATGAGCTGTTCAGCAAAGATTTGGCGATCTGCGCTGTAGATCAGCACAGGTGGATTAGCTACAGAGCTGGTGATTGGACGTTGGATCTTTACGATCCCTTCCCATTGGCAGGTCATGCAGTCATCCCCAGTTTGTTCATGAGAGCACGTCGTTTCTTGTCGGCACGCATGTATCGACGATGAAAGGCGATTGCTGCTTTGCGGTTGTCTTCTACGAATGCTTGGCAGAAACAGCGAAACAGCAGACGGCAATACCAGTCCATGTACTTCAAATGCAATTTGGTCATTTTGGATTGCTCCATGCGAAGGCAATCAGTTCAGTGGTATGAATCCCCCATTCACTACTACCGTTGGTGTAATTGAAGTGGATGATGATGTACCCATCATTGGTGGGTTCAACAGCCGTTGCCACACAGTCTGGTGTTGTGCTGTTGGCATTCAAGAATGCAGTTGCGAGTTCAAGCACTTCATCTGATTCAATAGGCATCTGAGCTTCCTCTAATAAATCTCTAAGTGTTTAGGTGGATTTAGTCTTTTGGGACTTAAAAGTTGAACTTAGGTTTTAGAAAGTTCAACTTTGATCTGGTCTATCAACCAATCGACCAGTTCCCAACGAAGGGCACAGTACGGATCAGTTTTGTCCCACAGATTTCGGTATTCGAAGAACGCTTCATCCGCTTCCAGATCTGTATGCGGAATTGGGTAGTGAAGTTTGCCGCTGAAGTGAGGCCAGCTTTTCCAGAAATGGCGCAGCAAGTTGGTGTTGATTGTCCCTTGACAAATGCCTAGGTCTGGATCACTTGGGCCATTGGTTTGGAGTTCTTTGAGATCCGCCAATAGTTTCTTCAGGTGTACGTCGTACAGTTCCATGCCTATCTCCTGTGATCTATCCGATGCAAAGCCGAAGGCTCCCCCGAAGGGGAGCCGAGGCTGGTGCTTAGCCGAAGCTGAGGGCTGCGACGAACGGGTTGTTCCCGGCAGCGATGGGTGCTGCTTCCTCGTTGACACGACGGATTTGTAGGGCGAGACCGGAATCACCGAGGCCGATGATTTTCTCTTCGCCCGGTTGGAGCTTGGCTGCTACGGCCATGAACTGGTCGTGCAGATTGTTGCGTGCTGCTTGGAATGCAGCGAACTCGGCGTTGCGCGAGTTGGTAGCCAGAGGCTCCATGGTGTCCAGAGGGATACCCGTAGGCAGGCTGACGAAGCGTTGTTCTTCGCCTGCTTCTGTTTTCACGGTAACGGGATAACCGATGTTGAGCCAGAACTGTGCTTTCGGACGGTCGTCCTTGGCAGCAGTGGCTTTGGACTGGGAACCGAAGGTGTGTTCGAAGTTGAGGGACATGATGTTGACTCCAGAGTTGAATGGGCGGAATTGCCCAATAGGGGCGAAGCCCCCTGTGAGATGAGGTAACTGACGTTACCCCATATGTTTAAGTAGGCGAGCGATATTGGTGTTGCGTTTGGCAGGGGCCGAATATTTGTCGATGTAGCCCAAGGTGAGTACGAACTCTTGCTGGGACTGGTGACATTGTTCAGCGATGCCTCGGATACCGATGTTGAAGAGAAGTTGGAATACGAACTGATATACGAGGTGCATGGTTTGACTCCATGGACACTAAGGGCCGAAGCCCCTAGTGTTTAGTTGAGGGTTAGCTGGGTTGAGAAGGACGGAGGAGTTTAGAGTAGGTGTCGTAGGCTTCTTGGTAAGCCTTAGCGTGTTCCTGACTCTGGTTGATGTACTTCTGTACACGGAGAGTGGACTCAGTACGTTCTTGCGATTTCTCGCGGATGAGGGACTCGATGAAGTCCTCGTTGTCTACAGCGATACGTGCCTTCTGGTGAGAGGCAGCGTTGTCGATATAGGCATTGAGCATGCCGATGCCAGAGCTGACAGCATCCAGTGTGGAGGTGACAGTGTTAGCAGTGGTGTTCACGGTGCTCAGGATGGAGCCGAGGGTGAGACGTGCAGTGGACATGGTGTAACTCCTAGGTAATTGAGGGAACAGAGGCCGTATGAATAGGCAACACTTATCTTCGGGGATGATCCCACGACGCATCATGTATTTCTGGTAGCGATAGCCGAACTACGACTAGCCAGTCCTACAAGGGTGTAATCAGGCACCAACTGGGGTAGTACACGCGTACACATACCCAGTAGTGGCGAAGCCACGAGCTAAGAGTGGGGTGGTAGTGTGTGATAGGTGTGAATGTACCGGGGGGGTACTTGGTCTCTGGGTGTGACCAGGGTGTGAGAAGTGCCACGGAACCTAACTATCAATTCCGTCCTAATGCAAAAATTTGCAGCACCTTTTTATATATAAAGTTAGTTCTAATTTAGAAGAGAAGCGGCTTGGTAGCTATGACCTCTCTCCCAAAGAGGCAGTCACTCTGCGGCATGTAATCTGGGGTGTAGATGAGGATCTCTGGCATGCAGCCATACATGTAAGCCAGCCCCTGACAGTAGTCATGTTCCTCTTGGTTCTGAACCACAAGAACCTTGGGTGCTTTACCTGCTGTGAATGCGTAGCTATCTACAGCATCAAGCCAACCACAATCACTGATGAAGATGAAAAAATTCTCAACCATTGTGCTGACTCGTTAGAGATAAGTTGAAGGAATAGGTAAAAAAGAAGGGATCGACTGGGGTAGGTGCTCGATCCCTTCTACGTTTTGTTCAAGCAGACTGTCTCTGCTATCACCTCTGACCGAACTGGTGTAGTGCCAGAAGGAGTCTTGGCCCGGTGACTGCGGTGGTTATATTCCCACTCCCGCTAGGGTTGCAATGGCTTATACCAAGCACGTCCTAAGACGTATCCTGACAATAACCCATTCCACAAATTCTGGGTAGATCTTATTTCCTTTTGTTCTGGTGCCTGTCACCAGACAATAGGAGTGGCCCTCCTTTTCCTTTAAGGATTAAGAGTTGAGAGCCTTCTATAAACAGACTAAAGTGTATCTGCCAATTCGGCAACACCCAAGGAAAAAATGATGAGCGAAATTACCGAGGACTTCCTGATTGCTACCGCTGTGGCCCCGCGAGTGACCAAGGTGATGGTGGACGCCAATCTGAAGAACGTCGAGTACATCTATCACGGTCTGCTGACTCTCTGCGTGATCACCCTGCAGAACGGGTTCACTGTGACGGGTGAAAGCGCGTGTGCCAGTCCAGAGAACTACCGCAAGGAAACGGGAGAAAAGATCTCCATGGAAAATGCCTACGACAAGATCTGGGCACTCATGGGTTACGAGCTGAAGAACAAGCTGGCCATGATCGAAGCCGCAGGTTCTCCGACTGGTGCCATCCTGAATCAAGGTGCCGAAGTACGGACTGCCCTTGGGCAGAAGGTGGTGCATTTCATTCCGATGACCCGACTGGAATACAACGTGTTGCGTGGCTGGCAACTGCCTGCCGATGAGAACGGCGATGATGAAGGCTTCCTGGTTCAATACGCCGATGGCGGTGCTTCGAACATGCACGGCTTCAACGGCTACGTCAGTTGGTCTCCCAAGGCTGTCTTCGAGAAAAGCTACTCCACGGTGGCCGAGGTCAAGGCAACCACTCATGTGGAACGCATGCAGCGCGAGCTGGCTGACCTGCAGATCAAGACCACCAAACTGACTGCTTTCTGTGGGGGCGAGGTCTTCCTCACCTTGGCTCCAGAAGATCAACAGGACATGCACAACCAGTTGGCTGCCATGTCCTTGTACAGTGACACCCTTGAACGTCGCCTGAATCGAGCGATGCAGTAATAAAGGAAAGCAGGGGGAGCCATCTCCCCCTCAACATAAATTAGAGGAAACGCCATGATCAGTACGCAAGAGTTGGCAGCAGCAATGCCCCCTGCCTTGAAGTCCCAAGCCACCGACTCACTGGCCAACATGCTGAACAACATTGCCAGTGATCCGCTCGTGGCCGAAACCATGCGGGAGAACTTCATCACCTACTCGCACGTTCTCAAGGACGGCAAGTACAAGATGGATAGTTACCTGAACGCCATCAAGTACGTCAGCTTCAAGATGATGAACCTGTCCAACGCCGAGGCGTATGAGAAGACGTTTCCTCAACGTATGGCTGCGCTCATAGCAGCAGGAACCAGCAAGAAGGACATCTCTTCCTATGTGGCCATGTACCACAAAGGTAAGTTGGTGCAGGCGATCCTTGAGCAATCCTTGGTGCCCGTGTGGCTCTTGAACCAAGAAACGTATCAACGGGCCATCAACGTCCAGGCTGATCTGATGATGAACGCCCAGAGTGAGATGGTGCGGACGACTGCAGCCAACTCCATCCTGACTCATCTGGCGAAACCGAAAGAGGTTGTAGCCAAGATCTCCCTGGATACCAATGAAAGCAGCGGCATGAATGAACTGCGTGAAGCCATGACCAAGCTGGCACAGCAGCAGCAAGACCTGATTCGCAACGGTGTATCTCCTAAAGAGATTGCCGGTCAGCGCATCATTGAAGGTGAGAAGGTATGACTGCACTGATCAAACAACGATTGGATGACTGGCTGAACCAAGTCAGTTACGAAGAACTCAACTCCATACACTACATGCCGTCAGTGTTCGCCCTGACGTTCATGAACTTCATCAAGCTAGCCAACGGTGCTCAAGGTGAGAGTCACAAGACTCCACCTGTTCATCTGAAGATGCTTGATAAGCTGGCCTCACCCAATAAGTACATCGCTAATCTATGCTTTCGTGGTGCAGCAAAGACATCTCTATTCATGGAGTATCTTGTGTTGTTCGTGGCGATGTATGGTTATCTCCCTGGTCTAGGTAAGTTGGAGGGGATGATCTACGTGTCTGATTCGATGGACAACGGTGTGAAGTCGGCACGTAAGAACATCGAGTTCCGCTACAACAACAGCGAGTTTCTGCAGCAGTGGATTCCGGATGCCACCTTCACTGACAACTACATGGAGTTCACCAATGCAGAAGGGCATCGTCTAGGTGTAAAGATGTTTGGTGCCAAGACAGGTCTGCGGGGTACGAAGATCTTCGGTAAGCGTCCGGTGCTGTGCATTCTCGATGACCTCGTGTCTGACGATGATGCCAAGTCGAAAGCTGCCATGCTGGCGATCAAGGACACCGTATATAAAGGTGTGAACCACGCTCTCGATCCGACCCGTCGTAAGGTCGTGTTCAACGGCACACCCTTCAACACCGATGACATCCTGATCGAAGCAGTGGAGTCGGGTGCCTGGGATGTGAACGTCTGGCCGGTGTGTGAGAAGTTCCCCTGCTCTCGTGAAGAGTTCCGTGGTGCTTGGGAAGATCGCTTCAGCTTCGACTACATTCAAGAGCAGTACGACATGGCTCTGGCCACAGGCAAGCTGTCTGCTTTCTACCAGGAACTGATGCTGCGCATTACCTCTGAAGAAGAGCGGTTGGTGCAGGATGACGAGATCGGCTGGTACTCCCGAAGCCAACTGCTGCAAAACAAATCGTCCTTCAACTTCTACACCACCACTGACTTCGCCACCTCGGCTAAGCAAACAGCGGATGACAGCGTAATCTCCCATTGGGCATACAACGCCAACGGCGATTGGTTCTGGGTGGATGGCAACTGTGAAAAACAAACGATGGATAAGACCATCGACCAGTTGTTTGACGGGGTGAGCAACTACAAGCCTCAGCAAGTAGGCATTGAGATCACTGGCCAACAAGGTGCATTCATCACTTGGCTCCAGCAAGAGATGATGACTCGCAACATCTGGTTCAACTTCGCATCGTCAGAAAAGAGTGGAGCACCAGGTATTCGACCCACCGCTGACAAGCTGACACGATTCAACATGGTTGTTCCTTGGTTCAAGGCACGGAAGATTTACTTCCCGCTGGAGATGAAAAACAGCATCATTGTCGGGAAGTTCTTGGAGCAGATCCGCCTCACCACCAAAAGTGGGATCAAGGGTAAGGATGACTGCTTGGATACGATCTCCCAGTTGGCCTACCTCAAACCGTGGAAGCCATCCGAGTCAGCTCCGGTGACTGCGCACGAAGTAGAGATCTGGGAAGAAGAAACCGGACAGGGTGACGAATCAGCTCTGTCTTCCTACATCGTGTGAGGCGATATGAATATCGAAGATCTGTTCCGCAACCTGTCGTATGGGGAACTGTCGAACTTGGCCCTGTCGGGTGAAGGCTCGGGCACTATTATTGAAAGTGCTCGCCCCAAGATCGTCATGTATGCAAACGACGCACTGACTCGACTGCACACTCGGTTCCCCCTGCGAACAAAGGATGTTCTGTTGGAGATGTATGCACACATCACCAACTATCATTTGCTGCCACGCTTTGCCCGCAGTACCAGTCCCCAGGTAGAGAAGTATCCGTATATTCTGGATCTGCCACTTGAACCATTCGTTGATGAAGTGATTCAGGTCGAGAGTGTCTTCGACACCTATGGTTGCACCGTTCCCCTGAATGACGAAGGCAACTGCCTTTCTGTGTTCACCCCACAGGCTAAGGTTTTACAAGTTCCACATCCGATTGCTGGTGCTGCACTCAACGTGGTGTACCGAACTAAGCACGACAACCTGGATCATGAGAAACTTGAGCAACCCATCTTCCTACCAGAAACACTGCACAGTGCGTTCACTGCTTACATCGCCTACAAAATGTACAGCCACATGAACACTGTCGAAGCCACGAACAAGGCTCAAGAGCATCTGGCTTTCTACGAAAGTGTCTGCAACGAAGTAACTGAACACGATGCCGTCAACGTCAGCATCTCCACAACCAACCAACGCTTTGAAGAACGAGGATGGATCTAATGCAACGAGCAACCGCAAGTCCCTATGGTGGTAGTGCGCAGATGGTGGATAAGATGATCGGCAACGCTTACGACACTGTGAAGTTGGTGGCAGATAACCTTCAGTTGTTGGAGTATCTGGTCAACAACATGGAAGCCTTGGTCAAAATCGCCAATGACCTGAGCACGACCAGTATCGTGCTGGGTATTGCAGGCAACCCCGGCGAAACCACTCAATTGGCTTTGCCTGCAGGTGTTGACCAAGACTCGGTGACAGCTATGGCTGTACTGCTGGATGACGGTAACGGTGGTCTCTACGGCTTTGAGAGCAACCACTTCACCTTCTATATGCTCAACGGTTCCCTGCGTTTGACGATGAACCCAGTGGCTCCTCAATCGTTGGCTGGTGCTTCGGTGCGTTGGTCGATCTCTCATAAGGTGTAAGCCATGAGTAAAACGTACATTTCTCTGACTGACTTCGCTAAGGGTAACCCCTTGGTGAACCATTCCAGTCGAGAGATCCCGCTATGGCAAAAAGGAAAGCCTCCTTACGGATTGACCATACCCAAGGAGCAGCTCTTCTTCGGGGGTATGGTTCTCGGACTGATTAAGACCAACAACCTGGAGCTGACCAACACTGGCATCAAGCCGTTACAGATCAACAACATCACCTTGAATGGTGTTGGCTATGCGCTTCCTGAAGAACTGCCAGCGATCATTTACCCCGGCAAAAGTGTGATTCTGCCTGTAAGTTTTCAGCCTACGAGCTATGGCTTGCTGGCTGCCATCTTGAAAGTGGACGCTGGAATTGGGGGAACCTACCAATTCCGTCTACTGGGTCAAGGTGTATGGGATCACGTTGGTGCTGTGACAGACATGCTGAACAATCTGTGGGGTTTCCTGCAGCGTTCCGTGCAGCCCGCCATTGTGGACTCTGGCCCTTCACTGAGCTTGTCCAATACTTCGGTGGACTTTACTGAAGTCAATGTAGATAGTTCCTCCAGCATCTTCACTTACACAATAACGAACGCCGGTAATCAGCCGCTGATCATCGACGACATTTCAATCTCCGGGGACTTTGAGATCGTACCATGAGTATTACTATTCCTCCGTTTGGTTCTCATGTGATCAAGCTGCGGTTCAAACCGACAGCCGAAGGTGTTCGTCAAGGAAACCTGACCTTCACCTCCAACACACCCAACAGTCCCCATACTATTTCACTGACCGGTATTGGTAAGTCCACTTCTGGTGGTGGTGGTACTGATCCAGAACCTGTCGGCAATATCACCTATCTTTCTGCTGATGGTGGGAAGCTACGCGATGGGAAAGGTACTGGTGAGATCGTTCAACTGAAGTCGATCAACTGGTACGGTTTTGAACAGATCGGTGTACCTACCGGTGCCTGGACACGTCCTTTCCGTACCAAAGTGGTAGGTGGCACCCTTCGTGAAGGGATGCTGGATGAAATCAAACGTCTGGGGTTCAACTCCATTCGTTTGCTCTTTTCCCAAGACTGTACCTGGCCCGGTTACAAACCAGAAACTCGTAACGGTTACTGGAACACCACCTATATCAATCCCCAGTTGAATGGGGAACTGCTGACGAGTCCCACTCAAGAGAACCCGCAAGCAGTCAAATCCACTGTTGAAATCATCGACCAGTTCGTAGCTTGGTGTGAGGAGCTGGAACTTCGCATTGTCTTCGACATGCACACCCTGGCTCCGGATGACAGCAATGTCCTGGCAACCAATGGCAAGTGGTACACCACTGCTCATCCTGATGATGCTGGTGCAACTGCTGGTGCCAAGCGGGAACCACGTAGCGAAGCTCAAGCTATTGCTGCCCATGTGTTCCTGGCCAACCGCTACAAGAATCGCCCCATCGTCTGCGGCTTCGACATCATCAACGAACCTCACAACTGCACCTGGGATCGTGATCCCTTGACTGGTGTGGTGGGCTTCTATGAGCGTTGCGGCAAAGCAATCCATGCTGTAAACCCGGATGTTCTGGTCATTTGCGAAGGTGTCACTGGTAACATCGACCACACTCCGGTTGGTCACGAAGGTGATGTGGAATCCACCACAGGTCTGTACCAATGGAGTACCTGGTGGTCAGGTAAGCTGGATGATGCCCGGACTACTCGTGTGACCCTGAACGTGGCCAATAAGGTCATGTACTCGCCGCATGAATACGGTGCCTACCTGCAGGGTGTAACTCTGCAACCTTGGTTCGATCCTGAAGGTAAAGTGGGCAGCAACTACGCTGGTGATCCTTTCCCGCAGAACCTGCCGGAAGTCTGGCGTCGTCAGTGGGGCTTCCTTGCTGAAGAAAACATTGCGCCCCTCTGGATCGGTGAATTTGGTTCGTACCTTCGCATTGGTGGTGATCCGATCACTGGGCAGGGTGCAGATTACGATGCCAACCACTTGGCCAAAGATGAAGACTGGCTGACGTACTTGGCTGATTACTGCGATACCCACAACATCAGCTTTGCCTACTGGGCTTACCCTCCAGGTGGCGATCCAGATGGTTTGGTTGGCCAAGCTCCTGCCGGTACTTGGGGTGCAGCTCAGGACTTCAAAGTTACCTACTTGGCTCCGTTCATCACGCCAGTGTCTGTAGCAGATCTGTCCGCCTACCCAACAACTGCAGCGTTTGGTGAGCGGGAGATCAATGACGTATACACCCTGACTGTGGAACTGCGTAACAGCACTGCAGGTGGCATTCAGATCAATGCCTCCAGTGATAGCGCGGTCTTCGCTGTGACTCCGGACATTGCAACTGTCCCTGCAGGTGGTGTGCTAAATCTCACTGTCACTTACGACGTGGGTGCTGAGTTTGGTGTTACCCATTCAGGCAACATCACTGTTACTTATGGTGTCGGTGGTTCGATCACTATTCCGGTAACAGGCAGTGCGGTCGAAGAACCAACTGAGCCAGAAGTTACCCCAATTCACATTGATCTTCCGTCCAATGCCTGGGGTATCACTGCTGTGGGTGACTCCCTGACAGAAGGGGGTGAATACTTCCACAACGGTTGGCTGGCCAAGGCGTGCTTCTACAGTAACCAGTATCTGCGTGATCGTGGCAATGTCGCTGTGTCTGGCTCGCAGGTTGAGCACGCCCGTGATACCCAGTTGCCAATGATTCTGGCGATGAATCCTCCACCCAAGATGTGCGTTGTGGCTACAGGCACCAACTCCATCTACACCGGTGTCGCTGGTGTAGAAGTGGTCAAGGAGATCTGTCAGACCCTCATTGCCAACTCGATCTACCCTGTGTTGTGGACTCTACCTCCACGTAATGACCAGTCGAGCATGGATGGCAACTACAACCTGTGGAACGACGCCATCAAGGCGTACCACCTGGAAACTGGCATTCCTCTGCTGGATGGCTTCGAAGCTCTGCGTATCCCTGGTTCGATGCGTGCTCGTCCGGAGTATATGAACCCGGATGGTCTGCACTTCAGCAACCTGGGTTACACCGCACTGGGTCAATACGCCATTGATAGTGGTGCGTTTACTGCTGCCCCAACAGACGGCAAGATCGCCCTGGCCACTACAGCAGGTGGCGACAACCTTGTACCGAACCCGCTGTTCACTGGCGGTTCCAACGGTGTTTCGACCAACCTCACGCTGGCTTCTGGGTTCATTGGCCAACAACTGTCTGCTGAAGCTGGTAACTGGCAGCGGATCATTCGTCCTGCCGGTCTGACTGGTGACGAGACCGTTGTGAGCATGATCGACATGTTCGTCATCCCAACCGGTGTACCGATCTCGTTGGCCTGTAAAGTTCGCTGGGATACTGGTGGACTGAAGGGTGGCACGAACATGGAAGATGCTGCTTGGCAGCTCGGCATGCAGATGATGTTTACAGATGCGACATGGGGTAGTTTCCCTGGTGCCTTGCAAGTAGTTGTCGGCCCTCAAGGTGACAGCGAAGAAGAAGGTACAATGTTCATGCACGTAACTCCCCCGACTGGAGCAAACCGACTGATTGTTCAGTTGATGTCTCTGTCGGATGATGTGCTGGCACACACTGCGGACATTTCGTTTGATGTCTCTCAGCTCACAGTGATTGAAGGCAACTTTGCATTCAACAGCACTGATCCGAGTCCGAATCCAACCGAAAATGCAAACGCTCTACGGGATTCCAACAACGATGCACTGTTGGACACCAACTCCTCTGAACTTGAGAGCTGATCATGCCAAAACTCAATACCTACACACTCAATACCGCAGTGAACGCTGCTTTCCAGATGCTGGGGATCATCCCCGGCGCTGGCAGCACTTTCCAGACTGTGCGTGTCTCCCCGGCTGCACTGATCGCATTCATCCAAGAGCACTCCGCTGCTGTGGATGGTCGTGAAGTGGAAATGCAGAAGTCTGCATCCCACGTCCAATGGCGCTATGTTGGGGATGCAACCTGGATTGACTTGATCCCGCTTGCTGACATCACTGGCCCGTCCGGTGCAAATGGTGCTGACGGTGATGAAGTGGAGATGCGTACCAACTCCACCCATGTGCAGTGGAAACTGCTGTCTGCATCTGTCTGGAACAACCTGATTCCTCTGGTGGATTTGAAAGGCGAAGCAGGCACTGGCCTCACCAACCGTGGCGTCTGGGCTGCAGGCACCTTCAACCCTGGCGATTACGTGTTCGCCACTGGTTCCATTGGTTCCGGTAACGCTATGTGGGTTCTCTCTGACAGTGCCCCGTATGCTTCCAGCGTGCAGCCGAAAGATGATGCAACCCACTGGATTGAGCAGGCAGCTCCTGCTGGCCCTGCCGGTGATGATGGTCTTTCGGTTGAGCTGCAGAAATCGGCCACCCACATTCAGTGGCGTCAAACAGGTGGTACTTGGGCTAACCTGGTTCCCTTGGCTGATCTCGTGGGTGCTTCGGGTAGTGTAGGTGCCAACGGCAAGACTGTGCTGACCACTTCGGGTGCCCCGTCTGCTGGCACTGGCACTGATGGTGACTTCGCCTACGACCCAACCGCCATGATCATGTATGGCCCGAAGGCTGCTGGTGCTTGGCCTGCAGGTGTAATCCTGAAAGGTTCTGCCGGTACGGCAGGTGCAGCCGGTGCAAAGTGGTACACCGGCACTGACGTTCCTGCTGCTGGAACCGGTGTGGATGGTGACTTCTATCTGCGATCCAACGGTGACTATTACGGCCCGAAAGCATCTGGTGCTTGGGGTGCAGTAGTGGCCAGCCTCAAGGGTGCAACTGGTTCGGGTGGTGGTGGAGGTGGTGGCGTAATCAGTGGTGTCTACACAATTGCCAACAACGCTATCAAAGAGTTCAGCATCACACCCGGTATTGGTGGCATGTTCGCTGTGTACCACGAAGCCTTGGGTGCCACACCGTCTTCCATCTTCATGTTTGAAGCTGGCGCAGCTCCCCGATTGTTTGCTGTTGTTCAGGGAAGTGTTGCTGGTAACGTGGGTGCTCTCACTGGTACTACTGGGGTAGACGGCGACGTCACTGCAGGTGTTGCCAACGGCAAACTTTATGTTGAGAACCGGATTGGTTGGTCGATCAACGTCAAAGTTTTCGCCTCCGTACCTGAAGTCTAATAAGGAAACATCATGGCCGTATTACCTCCTCTGATTACAGAAGAAGGCTTGGTACTGAACAACATGATGCCCGACCAGGGTGCTCTGGGGGGTTATACCCCCCTGGGCACTGCTTCGTCTGAAGGCATCTCTTTGATGATTCGGGGGATTGCCCGTGCAGCCCTGGTCACAGGCAACGAAGACATGAAGGAGTTTGCGAACTTCCTCTTCGATGCAGCCTGCACCCACTTCTTCGGATCTCGTCCAAGCGCAGAAGCAGAGAACGACAATCTGTGGCACCACTCGTGGATTTGTAATGGTGGTGCCGCATTCAATGTCCGTGGCCCACTACAAGGTAATGGCGACTTAGCCTTGAGTGGCTATGTCTACGGGCGCGATACGGAAGCATCCGTCGTGTTTACCAATGGTATTGGTCAACTCACACCGCCTCCGGACATCGTGTACCAAGTCGTCAGTGAAAACGCTGCTTTCGTTTGGCAGAACGTCTTCTCTGATTTGACCAGTGGCCAGGCTTACGAAGTAGATTTCTACATCGACAAGGCAGGCAATAAGGTATTCGGTACGCAGAAAGGTGGATCGTTTGGTCAACCTATTGTTCCTGCGGGTCAACACACGGATGGACAGCCAGGGCGCATTGTCCTGAAAGATCCTATCAACACAGTTTGTGGTGTGAACTACTGCGTCACAGTGCCTGACGTGAAAGTGCCCTATGGCGCGCTCTACGAAGCATGGCCAATGTGGCGACAGTTGGCAAACAACGAAGTCTCCACAGCAGGAGACGCTATTCATTGGTTCCTTGACGCTTTCCACGCAGCAAAGCTGATGGAACCTGGAAATCCTGAATGGGGCTATGCCTACGACCGAATGATGGAAGTTTGGGAGATGACTTGTGACCAAGCATCGAACAACACCAAAATCTTTCAGTCTGGAGCCAATGGCCCGTACAACAATTTCCCGTTGACCTACGCATACGCTTACGGTCGGGAAAACATTGACCTACCAGATACAAACTGGAATGCCACTCCACCGACAACTCGTTTCAATGTGGAACGGGCAGTGGATGGATATGTCACTTTCACCATGCAGAATGAAACTGCAGAAGTAGGTTCTGGTGAGCCTATTCGCTATGGTGTGGCATTTGAAAACAGTCCCTTATACATCGACTTCACAGGCAACTCTTCGTTCTCCGTGGATATGCGTTCCAGCATTCAGCAGACTGTTTCCATGACCATTCGTACAGAAGTAGGTGATGAATACGAGTCGGCTATTCTGATCGGCCCAACCAGTGCTGTTCAAAACATCGGCCTGGGTCAATTTTTCCGTTTCCAACAGGAAGCTGGTGACTCCGAAGGTGTTAAGTCGGGCGACTGGGTAGATGGTGGTGGTGGTGAACTACCGGAGTATCCGGCTGTTCCCTTCCCTGGCCGTCGAGTTGCTCTCATTGGTGACTCGATCACCAATTACAACACTGCCTATGTTGCACCTAAGAATGGCATGTACGAGAACTGGGGTACTGGCATTTGTGGGTACTACACCCATGCTGACCATATTCTCGATGGTCGCCTGGCATTGGAACCGGGGATTACTACCGATGTTCAAGGTCAAAAGCACGGACTGAACTTTGCCATTGCTGGCACACAAGTTCGCAACTGGTGGAAAGAGCTGGATGATCCGTTGAATAACGGTACGTTCTGGCAAGGCCCAATGTATGCAGCTCTGGCAAACATCAATCGCTTTGACGTTGTGGTAATGCTGGGTGGCACCAACGATCTAGCGTCCAATCGTCCGGCTGCTGAAGTTCTGCAGAACATCAAGATTGCTGCAACTGACATGGCCAAGAATGGCAAATGGGTTTTCCTTCTGACCATTCCTCCGCGCAGTCGAGACCACTTCGCAGGGTACTCTTTGGCTGAGATGGACGTTATTCGCCAACGCTTGATCGAGGTGAATGACGGTCTTCGTGCATGGGTAGGATCTGGTGTCTACGCCAACATCTGGTTGGTTGATGTCTACGACGATCTGCTTGGCCCCAATGGTATTGATCCATTTGGTACGGCATCTAATGACACAGATCCTCTCGGACACTTCACCCTGGGCAACTACCACCCGAATTACGGTGAGTTGGTGGCAATGCACGATGGTCTGCACCCTGGCCCGGCTGGTGCATACGTCATGGGTAAGAAACTGGCCCAAGTGATGATTGCTGCTGGAGTTCCTGCTCGCCCAGGGCGTACCCAGTTGGGTTCTCTTACCCTTGGTTCCAATTTGCTCGGCAACCCGTCTATGGCAGTTGGTTCCTACAAAGCAACAGCGACTACCCCGGTATCCTACAACCTGAGCACTATTGGTTGGGCCACTGGTCTGGGTGCTGCCATTGTTGCCGGTAATGGCAACCATGCAGGCTACCCCTATGGTTCTTTACCTGACTGCTGGAATTTCTGGAAGGCCACGAACCAGGAAGGTCAAGTTATGGGCATCGGCACAGGTGGCAACTACTCCAACTTCAACGAGTACACTTGGAGTGATCTCGTAGGACAATTCCCGAACCTTCTGGAATACATGGGTGATGCTACTTTTGCTCCAGGTGCGATCACGGTATCTGTTGTATCGGACGAAGGTACGCCAGCTATTAAGCTGGACTTCAACCTTCCGGCAACAGGTAACAAGAACGAGTCCTTCTGTCTGTCTGCTGATATTCCACGAGATCAACATGGCCCGTGGGATAACTGGGGTTGGAACTCCCCAGATAACGGACAACCAAGAACCAATAGCATGTACAACGCAGGGGATCGTTTGCTTCCTGAAGCAGACGTGAAGCTCGTTAATCTCAATGGTTCGTTGGTCTGCTGCATGTTGAACCTGTCCCACTATGCCAACGTCCCACAAGTGTCTTACGGCTCTATTCGTCAAACTATAGCGAACCACTCCTTCTTCTGGCCGCCATCGGACTTTGACTTGATTCGTCTTCCTACCGAGAATCGCACCATGCACTTACGTGCTCCGGCTATTCAAATCCCCGCTTACCAATCGGGGGAAACTATTCGGTATGCACAGCTTCGTTTGCAGGTCTCGTTTGACTGCTCGGAACGTGGTGTCACTGGTTCGCTGATTTTCAAGAACCCCAGTGTTCGGAAAGTCACGGCAGGTGCTCCGATGTAAGGCAACCAAGGGGGAGGAAACTCCCCCTTCATTTACGAACAAGGAACTCTCATGGCGAACTACAACGTCTGGTTGCCTGGTAACACATTCTTCAATTTCAACGATGGTGCCACTACCTCCCTGAGCTACAAGCCCACCAGTAATGGTGGTCAGTTGCTCTGTCAGACGTTCACCATTCCTAACGCTGACTCTGGTTTTGGTATCACCTACGACCAGATCAGCCCACCGTTTAACATGACAAAACCGCCCAAACTCATGTATTCCAGCACTGCTGACATGATCTTGGTGTTGAAGGATTCTGATGGTTGGCTATGGGCTGCACTGTGCCCACAGCAAGCAACTGTCAAGGAGCGTGGTTGGGCATGGAATCAGTTTGCTTTACATAGCTTTCAGGACAACATTGGAGACACACCGTCTGCTCCTGCTTCTGGGCCGATTCAAGCATTCCAGCTTGGTGGTGCTGAAGGTGTTCATGGTGAGAATAATGACAGTCCCCAGTCCATTAGCATTGCTTACCTTTCTGGTCGTACTCCGGCTAATGCTACTCCCGGCTCCCTGCGTACTGTAATTCTGACCAATCGCAATGCTGGGGCACATACCTGGAAAGTGGGCGATGTCAGTGTCACCAACGGCACACGTAAAGAAGTGAAGTACATCGGTGCTTTGCCTTTCGGACTCCAGATGAACGGCCCACGCAACCGGCTCTCCGTACTCCCGTATCGTGGGCCAATCGTTGCTGGTTACCAGTCTGGCACTCCTTGGGTCGCTACTGAAAATGCTGCAATGCTTGATGGCATGCTGGATTTCATGCTGGAAGCACAAGAGCAATTCCGCTTTCGTAGCCCAGATCAAGTGTTTGGCCCGTGGATGCACATCTACCTGCAGGCACTGTGGGATTGTGAGCAGAATGGTGAAATCGACACCTGGGTATGGGATGGCCCAGATGGCAACCCAGCATGGGACGGTTGGCAATATCGTGCGTTCGATTCGATGGGACGTACTTGGTATGACGCTGTGCAAAGTGAGGCAGATATTCCAGCGACTACCTTGGAAAAACTGCAGACTACCTGCACTCGTTTTGCCGATTGGCTCTACAACTGGCTACGAACCAATCTGACTGCAATGGGTGTACCCAACGATTGGCGGCCTGCTGGGTGGACTCAAGGCAACCCATTTCCACCGAATAGCTACCTTGATCCCAAGTACACGGCACCGTCTGCACATGACATTGCCCTTGCACTGAAGGGTGCAGTTTTCTGTGCTATCGCAGGTTACGATTTGGTCAAGGCGAGATACATCATCCATCGCCTGATTGTGTCCTTGGTTCCTCTACAAGTACCTTCCAATGGTGATGACATGCGCGGAGCGTTTACGCAGAACCCCGATGGGTTTGAGGTTTACGGCTTTGAACAGGGTGAAGTCTTGGAGGCTTTGGCTCTGTGTCTGCAGCACAAGGAATTGATCGCCACGGCCACCGGTGAGTAATTGCAAATAGGCAGCATGCGGGAGAGTTAGGTAATATCTCCCGCAGTCTACCCACCATTAGGAATCACACGATGGGAACCGAATCCCCAGAAGTTCAGATGGCTCGCTTGGAAGAACGACTGAAAGTCATTCTTGCTCGCTTGGACGAAGCCAGAAGTGATCAGCAAGCTCAACAACATCAGATGGGGCTGATCACACAGACCCTTCAAGGTATGTCTAATCGAGTGGAGAATGTGGAATCTTCCCTCGCCACTGCCAAGCCAACTATCGAAGAGTTCATCACTATCAAGCACCGTGTTGTAGGTGCTGGGATAATGGGTAAATGGGTATGGGCGATAGCAGGTGGTCTGTTAGGTATGTTGTTCTCGGCGCGTGTTCAAATCATGGAACTTCTCAAATGAGGGGCATTGTGCTGATACCCAACTGGAAGCGTGCATGGAAATTCGCTTCGATTCAAATCAGCTCCCTTGGCGTCTTGATCATGGGACTTCTTGAGCTGGTAAACCAGGCGTGGATTAGCTTGCCACCATCTGTTGTATCCCAGATCCCTCACACTCAAACGATTGCTCTGGCTTTATTCGGGCTAGGTATCGTTGGAAGACTCTTTAAATTAAAGGACAAGGATGATGACGCAGAGTAAGTGGAAACGTAACTCTGGGTTGGCAGCAGCGGTACTTTCGATAGTGTCCGCTGTCTTTGTCATGGAAGGTGGCTATGTCAACGATCCCGGCGACCCTGGGGGTGAAACCAACCACGGCATCACTGTGGCAGTGGCCCGTGATCATGGCTACACCGGTGCCATGAAGGAACTGACTCAAGAGCAAGCCTCTGAGATATACATCACTTCCTACGTTGAGAAACCCAACTATGTGGAAATCGTCAGTCTCTCTCCTGCTGTTGGACAAAAGCTGGTTGATGCAGGAGTCAATGCTGGCACCACTCGTTCTTCTCGTTGGTTCCAAACTGCACTCAATTCTTTGAGTCGTGGAGAGGTGGACTACCCAAATGTGACTGTTGATGGTCGTATCGGAACTGGTACGATTACCTCCTATAAAGGTCTACAGAACAAACGTGGACGTGTGAAAGCCTGTGAGCTGGTTATCAAGCTGATGGATGCACAACAAGCCACCCACTACATGAGCCTGCCGCATTTGAGCATGTACACCCCAGGGTGGGTGGATCACCGTATTGGTAATGTTCCTTTGTCCAAGTGCAAGGAAGAAATCAAGTGAACGCCAAACTGATCGCTGGAATTGTTGTAGCCGCTCTTGCGGCTTTCAGCGTTTACAGCATCTTCAATGTAGGGGTAGCAATCGGTTCTGCCAGGGTTCAGGCCAGTTGGAATGCTCAAAAAGAAGCAGATCAACAGCGCGTTGATGCCTTGAAAGAAGAGATCAAACAGCAAGAAGCTATTCACCAAACCGATACCACAAGGATTTCAGATGAACTCGCAGAGGTTAAGCAGAAATACACTGAAGATCTGGCTGATCTGCGTTCTGAGTATGAGCAGCGGTTGCGCAGCAGTGGCAATCGAGCCAACCACTACCAACGTCAAGCCAGAGGTTCTGCCGTTGAGCGCGACAACCTTGCAAGCCATGCAGCCCGACTCGACCAAGCTCTTGAAGAAGGCAGACACTTGGTACGAGAACTCGGGGAAACTATTAGACTCCGTGACCAGCAACTGATTTCCTTGGGTCAGCAAATCATGGCTGACCGTAACCTTTTTGATGGTGAGACCAAACATGGAACAAAATGAGAACATGCTAGTTCCCGGTGTGGAGAAGCTCACCGACTGGGAAAAAGAACCTGATGTTCGTGATCTTAAACAAGATCTGGAGAATGCCCGTCCAGCTCATCAAGCTCGGATGTCCGACATTCAGCGTTGGGGTGATCTCATGGCCGTTCGTGGTTCGGCCAAACCCAAGCAGGTCAAAGGTCGTTCCAGTGTTCAGCCCAAGTTGATCCGTCGTCAGGCTGAGTGGCGATACTCGGCTTTGACTGAGCCATTTCTCGGCTCCAACAAGCTGTTCAAGGTTGATCCTGTCACGTTTGAAGATGCCGAAGCAGCCCGACAGAACTCTCTGGTTCTGAACTGGCAATTCCGCACCAAACTGAATCGCGTCAATTTCGTGGACAACTTTGTTCGTGCCACAGTTGATGAAGGTACTTCCATTACTCGTGTGGGTTGGAAACGCCATACCGTTATGGTTGATCAGGAAGTTCCTGTTTACGACTTCTTCCCTCTGCAAACAGATGAACAACTCGCCGCACTCCAGACTGCTTTGGATCAACAAGCAGCAGATCCTCGTGGTTACGATGAAGACGTGCCGGATGAAATCAAAGCTGCTGTTGATCTGTATGCCGAGAGTGGTCAAGCCACCTATGCAGTCCAGTCTGGTGTGTCAGTTGTTAAGGTCGAAAAAGTCCTTGTAAACCAACCAGTTGTGGATCTTCTCGATCCTCAAAACGTGATCATTGATCCATCCTGTAATGGTGATTTGGACAAGGCACTCTTCGTCATCGTTTCTTTCGAGACCAATAAAGCCGACCTCCTGAAAGAACCGGAACGCTACAAGAACCTGGATGCTGTGAACTGGGAAGGCAACATGCCGATGACCCAGCCTGATCACAACACCAGTACCCCGGACAGTTACCAGACCAACGACCCTCTGCGTAAGAAGGTTGTTGCCTATGAGTATTGGGGTTTCCGTGATATTCGTGGTACAGGTGAGCTGCTGCCAATTGTTGCCACCTGGATCGGTGACATCTGCATTCGCATGGAGGAAAACCCCTTCCCTGATGGCAAGCTGCCCTTCGTAGTTGTTCCGTACCTGCCGGTGAAACGTAACCTGTACGGTGAGCCTGACGCTGAACTGTTGGAAGACAACCAGAAGATCCTGGGTGCCGTAACTCGGGGAATGATCGACCTCTTGGGTCGTTCGGCAAATGGTCAGCAAGGCATGGCCAAAGGCATGCTTGATCCACTGAATCGTCGCCGGTACGACAACGGGCAAGACTACGAGTTCAACCCCAGCATGAGTCCTTCTGCTGGTGTCATCGAACACAAGTTCCCTGACATTCCACAGTCTGCCTTGCTGATGTTGAATCTGCAGAACCAGGACGCCGAATCACTCACCGGTGTAAAGAGCTTCGCCGGTGGTATGAGTGGTGAAGCCTACGGTGACGTGGCTGCAGGTATCCGTGGTGTATTGGATGCTGCATCCAAGCGTGAGATGGCGATCCTGCGTCGTCTGGCGAAGGGCATGACTGAGATCGGCAACAAGATCATTGCGATGAACGCAGTGTTCCTGTCCGAAAAAGAAGTGATCCGTGTCACCAACAAAGAGTTCATCACCGTTAAACGTGAAGACCTCATCGGCAACTTCGACTTGGAAACCGACATCTCCACGGCTGAAGTAGACAACGCCAAGGCACAAGATCTTGCGTTTATGCTGCAGACCCTTGGCCCGAACTCTGACCCAAGCATCGTCATGCTCATTCTGTCGGAAATTGCCGACCTCAAACGTATGCCGGAATTGGCCAACAAACTTCGCAACTGGCGTCCGCAACCATCCCCAGAGCAGCAAGAGTTGCAGCGTCTGGAGATCGAGAAAGCGCGTAAAGAAGTGGAGAAGCTGCAATCTGAGATTACTCTCAACAATGCAAAAGCTCAGGAAGCTATGGCCAATAAAGACCAGAAGAATCTGGACTACGTTGAACAAGAGACTGGCACTAAGCATGCCCGTGACATGGAGAAGCAGCGTGGCCAGGCTCAAGGTAACCAAGCATTGGAAGTGACCAAGGCGTTGACCAAATCATTGAAAGACGGTGAACAGCGACCTAACCTTGAGGCAGCTATTGGCTTCAACCAACTTAGTGATAGACTTGCGGACGCAGGCACACTTCAAACAAACTTTGCACAACCTGCACCGATACCAACTCCAGCATAAGGACTAATCAGCATGTCTGAAGTCACACTTCTCGAAAAACAACTGGCTGACACCAAAACCCTGGTCGATCGTCGTACCATCGCTCAACGTCTGGCAGCCAATGCGGATTTCCGAAAGCTCATTCTGGAAGAGTTCTGTGTGAACGAGTGCGCTCGTTATGCTCAGGCATCTGCTGATCCAGCGCTCAATCAAAATGAACGTGCGGACGCCCTGGCTATTGCTCAAGCAGCCGGTCACCTCCGTCGCTTCCTGTCGGTTGTGGTGCAGATGGGCAACTCCGCTGAGAACACCATTTCGGACATCGAAGCAGCTTTGGAAGAAGCTCGTGCTGAAGAGGATGCTCAGTAATGGGTGCCGAAAATAAAGACGCCGACATGCTTGGCATGTCGGATGAGGACTTTCTGAACCTGTCCGGCCCACCTGAAACTGAGCCTGTTGGTTCCACCGAAGGTTCCCAGCCGGAAGCTGTGCAGGAAGAGGAGCAAGAGCAGCAGCAAGAACCTGCTGGCACTGATGCTGCTCAAGAAGAGCAGTCTCAGGAAAGTGAAGAGGAAGAGCAGGAAGAGGAGCTGGACGGTAAAGTGGAAGCTGAGAAAGACTCGGCTCCTGCTGCCAAAGATCCGGCAAAGGACAAGCCTACTGAACCTGCTGCGGACAAGGACAAACCTGCAGTTGTGGAAACTGACTATAAGTCGTTCCATGATCAAGTAATGGCACCATTCAAAGCTAATGGTAAAACCATTCAACTGAAGTCGCCTGACGAGGCGATTGGTCTGATGCAGATGGGTGCCAACTACACCCGTCGTATGCAAGAAATTGCGCCACACCGTAAGGTGTTGCTCATGTTGGAAAACAACGGGCTACTTGACGAAGGCAAACTTTCTTATCTGATCGACTTGGATAAAAAGAATCCTGATGCTATTAAGAAGCTCGTAAAAGATGCTGGTCTCGATCCAATGGACATCGACACCAGCGAAGAATCAGCTTACCGCGTAGGCAATCATCGGGTAAGTGATGAAGAGGCTGCATTCCGTGGTGTACTGGACGAGCTGTCCAACACCGATAACGGTAAGCAAACCCTCCAAGTCATCAACTCGTCCTGGGATCAAGCCAGCAAAGAGCTACTTTGGAAAAATCCGGGCGTGATGAATCTCATCAATCAGCAACGGGAACTCGGTATTTACGACCGTATCCTGACTGAAGTTGAGCGTCGTAAGGCACTGGGTCAAGTTCCAATCAATCAACCGTTGCTTCAGATCTACCAACAAGTAGGTCAGGAGATGGTGGCAGGTAATGCGTTTGCTGATATTGTTCAGCCCGCACAACAATCACGGGAAAGTGTTGCTCCGGTAGCATCCCGAGTTGTTCCACCAAAACCTGTCGTTAAGAACGGTGATAAAGCTACTGCTGCTGCTCCCAGTAAAGCAGCCGCAAAACCTGCGAAGGTTCTCGTCAATCCTCTGAGTATGAGTGACGACGACTTTCTCAAACAATTCCAAGGCCGCCTCTGAGGTAAGACCACATGCTGAACTACAACGCCCCCATCGACGGGCAAAAGTCGTCCATTGACGGTGCTGGTTCCGACCAGATGAGCACCTTCTTCTGGCTGAAAAAAGCGATCATCGAGTCGCGTAAAGAGCAGTATTTCATGCCGCTCGCCAGCGTCACCAACATGCCGAAGAACTACGGTAAGACCATCAAGGTCTTCGAGTACGTTCCGCTGCTGGACGACCGCAACATCAACGACCAAGGCATCGACGCCAACGGTGCAACCATCGTCAATGGCAACCTCTACGGTTCGTCCAAAGACATCGGTAACATCACCGCCAAACTGCCGGTGCTGACCGAGAACGGTGGTCGTGTGAACCGTGTTGGCTTCACCCGTCTGCAGCGTGAAGGGTCGATCCATAAGTTCGGCTTCTTCACCGAGTTCACCCAAGAGTCGATGGACTTCGATTCGGACGATGGCCTGAAAGATCATCTGTCCCGTGAGCTGATGAACGGTGCGGTTCAACTGACCGAAGCTGTTCTCCAGAAAGACCTGCTGGCTGCTGCTGGTACTGTGCTGTTCGCCGGTGCTGCTGTTGCTGATGGCGAGATCACCGGTGAAGGTGCCACCCCGTCCATTGTCAGCTACCGCAACCTGATGCGTCTGGATCAGATCCTGACCGACAACCGCACCCCGACTCAGACCCGTGTGATCACCGGCTCTCGCCTGATCGACACCAAGGTCATCGGTGCTACCCGTGTCATGTACGTGGGTTCGGAACTGGTTCCGCTGCTGAAAGGCATGAAAGACCTGTTCGAGAACAAGGCTTTCATCGAAATCCAGCACTACGCCGATGGTGGCAACCTGCTGAACGGTGAAGTTGGTTCCATCGACAAGTTCCGTATCATCCAGGTTCCGGAAATGCTGCACTGGGCTGGTGTAGGTGCTGCTGTTGGCACCAACCCTGGCTACCGCAGCTCCACTGTCGGTGGCACCGAGAAGTACGACGTGTTCCCGATGCTGGTTATCGGTGACGACTCCTTCACCACTATCGGTTTCCAAACCGATGGCAAGTCGGTGAAGTTCTCGGTGATGACCAAGATGCCGGGCCGCGAAACTGCTGACCGTAACGATCCGTTCGGTGAAACTGGTTTCAGCTCGATCAAGTGGTACTACGGTATCCTGATCAAGCGTCCGGAGCGTATCGCTCTGGTGAAAACTGTCGCCCCGATCTAAGCGGACTACCTGGGGGGAAGCTAGTCTTCCCCCTTGGTTCTAATTTCCAGTAATAGGAAACATGCCATGAGCACCGAAGACCTGAACCAAGAACAAAGTAATGACCTGCAGATGCCAACTGAAATGGATCTGCTGAAACAGCGTGCCACGCTGATGGGCATTGCCTTCTCCAACAACATCGGTGAAGAAACCCTGCGTCAGCGTATTGCTGACAAACAAGCTGAGCTGGATGCTGCTGCATCTGGTGAACAGAACAACCAGGAAGAAGAGGAAGAGCAGCCGGGGCAGAAAGAAGTGAACGCCCTGGAATCTGCTACCGCTTCTACCCAAGAAGCCACCAATGAACGTCCGCTGACTCTGCGTGAGAAAATCCGCCTTGAGCAACTGCGTCTGGTGCGTGTTCGCATCACCTGTCTCGATCCGAAGAAAAAGGATCTGCCCGGTGAAATTCTGACTGTTGCCAACGAGTATCTGGGCACTGTCCGTAAGTTCATCCCTTTCGGTGAAGTCACCGATGACGGCTACCACATCCCGTACTGCCTGTACAAAATGCTGGATGCCCGGAAGTTCCTGAACATTCGTACCTTCAAGGATCGCCGTACCGGCACTGTGCGAGTGGAGAGTGGCTACGTCAAAGAGTTCGCTCTGGAAATTCTCGATCCCCTCACTCCCGCTGAACTGGCCAAGTTGGCCAATGCCCAAAAAGCTGCTGGCAGTGTCGAGTAATCCTCACCTGTAGTAGTGTAAAGCGGCCCGTTATAATGACGGGCCGTTTCATTTTACCAAGAGGAAAAGCAGATGAGCTGTGGTGTAGAACTAGAAGCAAACAAACTCATCCAAGATCTCACTGCTAATGACGATTTTTCGATCCCAGAGATTGACCTATCTGGGTCTCAGTATCAGTTTCCATTTGGATCTGACAGTGCCCTGTACAAGCCTGTTGCCCCAATCACTCTGGCACAACTGACCGAACGTAAGGTTGGGGGCAATGGTGCCTTCGATGCCCTGATGGAAGGCATGGGTGCCCACCTAAAGGCCGAGTACGAGAAGGGCCGTATCACCGGTGCAGAGTACACTAAGGCATACATCGCTCTCACTGAAGGTGCGATGAGCAATGCTGTCTCCTTTCTGATCAACCGTGATCAAGCCTTCTGGCAAGCACAGAACGCACAGGTACAAGCTATTACTGCCTTGGTTCAGCTTGAGACTGCCAAAGTGCAATTGGCCGCTGTACAGTTGGAAGCCATGAACCAACGAGCGAATTACGCACTGACCAAGATTCGTCTGGCCGGTGAATCCGTGGCGTACTGCACCGCACAGTTCAACCTGAACGACATGCTGCCTGCACAGCTTCTGTTGAATGAAGTGCAGCGCAAGATGGTGTCCGAACAGATGGAAGCTCAACGTGCTCAGACCATGAACACTCGTACTGACGGTACGCAGATTGTTGGTGTGTTGGGCAAACAGAAAGATCTGTACAGTCAGCAGATCACCAGCTACATGCGTGATTCGGAGAACAAGGCAGCACGTCTGTTCACCGATGCTTGGATCACCATGAAGACGATTGATGAAGGTTTGACCCCACCGACTAACTTCCAGAATGCCAGCGTTGATCAAGTGCTGGGCACTGTGAAGTCCAACAACAATCTGGGTTGATCTTATGGGCTGGTTTAGCGGCAAAAAGAAAATCTACGTGTCCTCCTCCACCTACAACTTGGCGGGGGACATCAAGGATCGTATTCGCTATTTACCTACGATCATTGCGGGACATGTGATCACTGGCTCCAAAAACACAATGACGCAATCCATTGTGGGTAGCTTGCTGAACGGCCCGGCCATTCGTCTTCGGGCGTTTGGCCGCTGGGCGCGTTACAGCGGGTATAACAATGCTGTTGGTTGGACTCCAGGGAAAATCCGTACTGTGGTTGAACTGGATGAGGGGGTGATCATCCCTGAACTACCAGCCCCACCTGGGTCTACCGTATCCATTCAGTCTGCTGAGGTGGACATCTGTGAATACGAATACTGGGTTGACCAGTACATCTCAGAGAACATGCCTGCTCGATTGGCTGAGGATTACGAATATGATTTCGATGAAGATCTGAATATCATCGCTGTCTACTTCCCCAATGGAGATACCTTCACTTTTTCCCCAGCAAACTTTGACATTTATGGTGACTACCTTTACGTGCTGTACAACTACAGCTATCAGGATGTACCTGGTGTTTTAATCCCTGGGCCAAACATCACAGTACCAAATGCTGCTGCATTCCCCTCTACTACAGGGTGGACATTTGCGGGCAGTACGTCAGTGAACGAAAGTGTCACGTTGGTAGAAACAACCACCGTAGATGTGACCTACTCGGACAGCACACCTTCTGAACATTCTGTGTCCAACACAAATAGTCCGAGCAATTACATTCGCTACGACGAGGAGTGGGGTAAAGTTGAGTTCTCGGGGCAAGATCCTGCACAAGATCGTCTGACCCAAAATCGTCAGGAAATGCACACTGTCCGAACCAAGAAGATTGTCACCACCACAGCAAGTGACACTGTGGTCACTGACATGGGAGGAGGTGTCACTAAAACCACCGTGACTACAGTAGAAAGTCAGGCATTAGAAGATGCCTTTTTCTATCATGTGGACACTGCGGTTGACACCCTAAAAGGGTGGTCTGACCCCAAAGTATTCATTTATCAACTTGGTTCCGGTAATGCACAACTGGATACCCAGTTCGGTGTGGCATCCGAAATGTCAGGCAGTTTTTTACCGTTTATTCCTGTGCGCAGAAAGGAACGAACACTTTCACCAACGTACAAGCCTGAGTTGTTTGATTGGGCAAAGAAGGCCATGAAAAAGGCCACTAAGTCCAAGCTCACTGACATCATCAAAGAGCTGCACAAGAGTAACGATGTGGGTGACATTGACTATGCCTACGTCATGTTTGGGGTTGCCCTGAATACCCCAGACGAAGGTGCTCGTGAATACCTGTTTCGGTTCTTCGAATACCTTTACGAAGCAGCTCACACTGGCATGAGCGAAGCTAGCTACAACGCATGGAAAGCTGCATGGCATGTGGCAGATCAGTCCAAACTTGATTGGCTCACATGGAAAGAGGCCCAGTCAAATCCGGCTGATCCTCTGTATGGCACCCCAGATCCTCAATTCATGCGGTATCCGCCTTTACCTGGTACAACAATCAGCCTGCGTTCCGATTCCCTGAACTTCAATATCGCTATCAGTTTCAGCAGCATCTCTGAATTTAGTGGGGTTGGGCGAGGTAAGGTTGGTGCTCGCCCTGGTGACTGCTGGATAGTTGCTGGTGCTGATTATGTATTTGAGTACACCTACAACGGTTCTATGTCAGGACTGTTAGCGCATATTGCCTACACTGATCCACATGGGAAAGTGTCGGTTTATCGACAAGAAACAGAAGACACCTATGTTGGTTTTACTATTAACAACCTGAAACACCGCAACACGATATACAAAGGCAAAGGTGTTTCCATCGGTTCCAAGAAAGCCTTGGATGACTCCGAAGAATCTGGCTTCGTCATTCCGTTGCATGAAGATATTTTCAAAAGAATGTCTCTGGTTAATGCAACACAATCATCGTTTGGTAACTCGTATCTGCTGATCAACTGCTACGAAGTAGTGAAGCAAAAGTGGTATCAGACCGGCGCATTCAAGATTGTGCTGATCATCATTGTGATCATCATCAGTGTCTTCACCTATGGTGCGGGGGCTGGTGCTGGTGCTGGTGCTGGTTTACTTGGTACTGCTGCATCCGTTGGTGCTGCTCTCGGTTTTGCCGGCACAATGGCCATTGTGGTGGGCACCATTGCAAATGCCCTGGCTGCAATGATGTTGAGTAAACTGATCATGGTTGCATCGACTGCGATTTTCGGTGAGAAAGTCGGCCTAATCATCGGCACCATTGCTTCCATTATTGCTTTGAACGTCGGCACAAGCATGGCCAACGGTGGCTCTATGGCTACTGGCTTTAGTAACATGACCCGTGCAGACAACCTGATAAAGTTGTCGATGGCTGCCGGAGATGCTTACACCAAGTACATGCAGATGTCTGCTGCTGGTGTGAATCAAGAAACACAGACTCTTGCTGCGGAGTATGAGAAACGCTCTGATGAAGTCATGGAGATGTGGGAAAAGACCTTCGGTTTCGGTGACATCAATATTGATCCACTGAACCTGACCAGCGTTTTCCGTGATCCCGTCTATGTCCCTGAAGCTCCAGATGGTTTCCTGTCACGTACCCTCATGACAGGCAACGACATCGCTGATCTCAGCTTGGACATGCTCACCAATTTCGCAGACACTACTCTGCAAACGAATCTCCCAATTTGATGGAGGGGATATGCAACCGACAAACGAATCTCTCTGGAGCCAACTGAGCGGACTTTTTGGTCTCAACAGTGGTGGTGCCCAGTCTTATCCAGCCGGTGATACCACTGCTGGTATGACCTATGGCACTGGTGGTGCCAATGGTGCCATGACTCAAGGTCAACTGGCCGACATGCTGAAAGGTCTGCAGGGTAACGGTGCAGGTACTGGGCTGGGCTTCAACATTGGCACTGGCCAGTTGGCTTTGGGTGGTCTGTCCTCTCTAGCCAATCTGTGGGGTGCCAATAAGCAAATGAAGTTGGCTGAAGATCAGTTCGATTTCACCAAGAAGATTGCCACCACCAACCTGAACAATCAGGTCAAGTCGTACAACACCGCGCTAGATGATCGCATTCGCTCCCGTGCTGCGATGGAAGGTTCCAGTTCTGCAGAGGCAGAGGCGTACCTAAACAAGAACCGACTGAGCGCATAAGAGGTTTCAATGGCCACTCTCACTTGGCGTAATGTCGATAACCCGAACTTCACTGGTGCGATGGCCGGGTATCGTTCGTCTGCTGAAATGTTGAACAACGCCTTCGATAACCTGCGTCAAGGCTTGGGTGATTTCCAAGCTCAACGCACTGCCGATGCTGACTCGCAAGTGCTGGCGAACTCGCTGCAGTTTTCCGATCCGGCTGCTTACCAGGAAGCTCTGAAGTCTGGTGCCATTCTTGGTGGCATCGACCCTACTCGTGTCTCCAGCCAGACCATGGGAGCACTCGCCTCCCGTGCCGGTACGCTGATCAACAACAGCGCAAACGAGTACGACCTTAATCGAGCCAAGGAAACCAATGCAGCCATGGATGCTGCTCGTCCTGCTCTGGTAGCAATAGCTGAAGCCAATGCTTCTGGCGACCCTGCCAAGATTGCTGCTGCTCAACAGCAGTATGGGCCTCAACTAGCAAACCTACCTGCTGCCGACATCCTGAAGACCTACCTCACTGGACAGTCTCTGGAATCTGGTAGTCTGCGTAATGACGCTACTCGCTTCACCAACGACACCACTGTGCGTAACGATGAGGACACTCAAGCAGCTACTGCTCTGGTGAACCAGATTCGTGAAAACAACATCACTGTGGACGGTGCTCGTCAGGAACTGCTAGCTGCTGACCTTTCTGCTGGTGCTCGTAGCAAGGCAACTGAGCTGCTGGGTGGCATGTTCCCCGGTATGTTCGGCCCCATTGGTTCCACTCCTGGTGCTGCTCCTGGTGGTAGTAGTGGTGGTTCTGCTGCCTATGACACTGTGGTGGGCAATGGTCAGTTTGGTTCCCCGAGCCAACCACTGAGCAGCATGAGCATCGGCCAAGCTATTGAGTTTGGTCAGAATGTTCTGATCCCCGGCACCCGTGGTAATCGCCAGCTTGGTCTACCCGCAGACAAGGGCAGCAGTGCTATGGGTGCTTTCCAGATCACCCAAGAGACACTTCAGGATTACGCACCGAAGGCACTGGGGTCTGACTGGCAAAAGCAACCCATGTCGGCAGCAAACCAGGACAAAATCGCTGAAGCCATCTTCAACGACCGGAAGCAGGGCAATCTGGCAGACACTTGGGTGTCCCTGCCTGACAAGACTCCCGGTGCCTATGCAGGCAAGTCCTGGGAAGAAATGCGTCAAGTCATTGCCCGTGGTGAAGTGGGTATGGAACTTCCGGGCATTGATGACTTGTTGGCTGCATCTGCAAATGAAGTTGCTGCTGCACAGGGCCAACTCGGTTCCCGAGTCATGTCCAACAACGCTGCAGATGGTGCTGCTCAGGATCTGGTAAATAACTTTGGCAGTAATGCCACTGTGGGTTCTGTCACTGATCAGCTTGTGAAGGGTGACTTTGCTGGGGCCGATGCGAACAAGGTTCGTAACCAGATTCGCAGCATCATGCAGATGTCCGCTTCTAAGGAGTACGGTGGCACTGGTTCTCCCAGCATCAACGCTGCTCAGGCTGGTGCGATTCTTCAACGCAGTATTGCTACGTCCGATCCACTTGCTGCTGACGGCAACACCGGGTTTACCTCTTCTTGGTTTGCTGATGAGGTGGGTGTCAGTGACGATGATGTGGCTGCTGCTGTACGCAACTTTAACTCCGGTGGCAGTCTCGATGCTGCTCTGGAAAATCAGCAAGTAGCTCAAGTCAGTCAGATGCTGACCCAAGCGCAACAAGCCAGCCAGGGTGCGATGAATGACTTGGTGCAAGCTGCTCGACGTGCCCAGTCCCAACCGGGTGCCCGAGATGAGCTGCCTCAGTTCATCCAGCGTGTGCAGCAATCCAATCAACGTGTGCAGCGACTGCTGGACAGGCAACGTAGCAGTTCGCAATTTCAAGCAAACCGGGCTGCACCTCCAAATCAGATTCTTCCCACAGAGGAAGAACTCCAGGCTTTTCAGACTTGGGGACGCTACTAACTAAAACAATTTCGGTGCAGTAACTTTGCCCTACTTCGGTAGGGCTTTTTATTTCCGGTAGAGTACAATTCAGGTAGAGTCGCACCTCAAACATACATTGCAATAGGGCATCTTCATGGCCGATCTGAACGACCTCCTCTCGCAAGCTGCCGGTACTCCTTCCACACAGCCGTCCATGTCTCTTCTTGATGAGAAAAAGGCTGCTGTATCTATGGCTGCTGACGAGAAGAAGGCCAGCATGGGTGGTACTGGTTTGTCTGACTACGACATGGCAACTGGCCGTATGTACGGTCGTGTTCCTCAGAATGTGTCTGATGTTGAACGGGATCTGATGACGATGGATGCGTCGAACCTGTACGGCAAGTACGGCTCCGCAGCATCCGAACTTCTGGCTCAACGCAATGCGGCCAATCGTCAAGTGACCCAAGATGCCACCAGCGATTGGAATGGCACTCTCAGTCAGGTCGGTACTGACGTAAACGATCTGGTGTCTGGCTATGGTCTAGCTCTTGGTAGTCTGGCTGCTCTAGGTGTCGGTCTAGTCAATGATGATGCTGGTACAGCTATGGCCTCTGGCTTGGCTGACGCTAGTAAGTGGGCCAACAGTCTGCAATCTGATGAGCGTCAGGGTCGCCGTAATGTGGCTGAATCACTGAACCGTTTGGACGCCCGAGACATCCAAGCTCAGATGGAGAAGGATGTTGAAACTGACGGTGAGCTGATGGCCAGTCTGAAAGCCATTGGTCGTCAGGCGTACTCCGCTGTTTCCAATGCCACTGAAGACGACACCAACCTGATTGGCGGATCTATTCAGGCACTTGGTTCCTTATTGGCTGCTGGCCCTGTGACTAAGGGTTTGAAGGCTGTTGGTGGTTTGGCTGTGGCCAACAACACTGGTCGGGCCACTGTTTTGGCTGCTGAGATGGGCAACCCTGCAGCTCGTGCTGCTGTGACTATGGCAGAAAATGCTCCCGTTCTGACTGCTATTGGCGGTCTGGAAGCGGGGGGTGCGTATCAGCAAATCACCTCTGATGTGATGGGCCGTGATTTCGATACCCTCTATGCAGAGTCTCCACAGTTCCGTGAACTGGTAGACGGTGGCATGGAGCCTGCTGATGCACAGATTCAAGTAGCTTCTGATGCAGGCAAGATGGCTGCTGCTATCACTGCACCCATCGCTGCTGCTACTGGCACTCTAGTCAGGGGTTTTGAGGCCAATCCTCTGGCCCGTACCAATGCCAGTCAGATGCTGTCGAACCTGTTCAGAGAGCCAGTAGAAGAAGCGATCCAGGGTGGTACTTCTCAACTGGCTCAGAACTATTCCGAAAGCAAGACTGCCAACGAGAATCAAGAACTGGTTGAGAACGTCGGTCGTCAGATCGGTGAAGGTGCCCTGTACTCCGTTGGTTCCACGGCTGTTACCCAGATCCCCAACGCCGCTGCTCAGGTTGCTTCTACTGCCAGCAAGACAGCTATGGGTGCTCTGCGTGCCAATGCAGAATCCCGCAACAAGGCAAATGAGGCTACTTCGCCGGTATCGGATGAAACTGTGGCTGCTGCTGTGGTAGAAGCTACCGCCAATGCTGCTCAGGATGAGCAAGCCATGCACCAAGCAGTTGCCTCTATGGAAGGCACTGATGAGCAGAAGGATCGTGCCAGCACCTACGTCAATACGGTGATGGATTCGATTAAATTCAACGAAGATGACCTGCTTGCTATCAGCCCAAGTGCCCAGATTCGTAGTGCCCTGGTTGGCTCTAAAAACCGTCTGGAAGCAGTACAACGTCTGACTGACATGGTGGCTTCGACTGAGCCAGCTAGCCCTGAGCACCTGCGTGCTGGCTTCGCACTCTACGAGATGCTTGGCCCATTGCAGAATGCTCTGGAATCCAACTCTGAACAGGCTGATGCTGTTCTGCCGGATTCTCCGGTAGGTAAAGTTTTGGCTGGCTACGAAGCCGTATTGACTGGCATTCAGAACAGCCCGAAAGTGCTTCAAGCTCTGCAGCAAATGCAGGCTGCAGTTGAACGTCGTGCTGCTCAGCCTACTGCTGAGATCACTGATGCCACCATCGAAACCACTGTCGGTCAGCAGGCAGCTCAGGACACTATCGACATCGCTCAAGTGGCCCCAGACAAAGCCAGCTTACGTGCTACTGAACAGGTTCTGTTCCAGGTGAGCCAAGGCAAGCTGCAGGTCACTCCTCAGCAGAAAGCTGCCTTGGATAGCACTGTTGCACTACTTCGTGCTGCTCAAGCTGCAGATGCGGAAGCAGCTCAGCTTGGCCTTTCTGACAAGACCAGCAAGGTCACTCGCAACATTCAGAGCGAAGACAGTGAAAAAGGGGAATCTGCGTTGCAGCACTCCCAAGGCATCATGTCGGCATGGAAGGCGGGCAACTTTGACCTCGCACGAGATCGTCTCGTCCATTTGGGCGAGTTGGTTCAACACATGAAGAACAAGGTCTCGGCCCTGAACACACATGTGCTGGCCGGAAACTCGAATGCAAGCGGACTCCAGTATCAGGCGCTTACTTCCGACCGGAAGTGGGTGCCCTCTAACCTGAAAATGTTCGTCAACTTTGGTAGCAAGAAATCTATTCAGCAGGCCCAGCAAATTGGTTCTGATGCGACGTTCCTTGCCAATGTTTTCAATGGCTTGACTACCGCTTTTCCCAATCTTGGTGTTCCGCATGTTGATGTCACTCCGCTGGATTCTTCACTCAACGCTTCGGCTGATGAAATCCTATCGGCTTACAAAGCCAGCCGGGCGAAAGCCCCTACAGTGGATGCTACCACTACTGTGCCTGTCGAAACCTCAACTCAGACCGGATATGAATCCTTGTCTGATGAGGAGCTTAATGCACAACTGAACAATGCGTTTGATGCAGTTCGTGCTGATCCTCGTGATCGTCAAACTCGTACCATCTTCGATGCCCTGGATGAGGAAATGACTCGTCGTGAGGACATTGCTGCGGCTCAGAACCAACTGGAAGAGGAGGAGGGGCGAGTTCTGCTAGAAGCTCAGCAGGCTGCTAAACCAGCTCCTGCCCCAGTAACTGAGGAATCTTCGTCGGTTACGCCTTCTGACACTTCTGTGACCACCTTGTTCGGTGAGACTGGTTCCGAAATTGATGGTGGCACTCTGCAAGATTTGGCCGCCCTATCGGAAGATGAGTACATCTCTAAGGTAAACCCTTCTGGTAAGCGCCTCGATTCTGCGTTTGAACTGGGTAACGGCCTGCAGAGTACCTATGCCGAAGAAGGTATCCCTATCCCTACTGATGCTGAAAAGATTGCTAGCAAGGATGGGGTTGATTACTTGTATGACAAAAATGGTTCGTTTATCGCCGTCAAAGACGGAAAGGCCATTGGGTTCTACGGCATTCAATTTGGTGAAGTCATGGCTACCGTTCTCCCTGGTTACCGCAAGCAGGGGATCGCCAATGAGTTGGCCATGCACTTTTTCCGTAAATTCCCAATGGCTACCGCTGACGGCATGACCGTTGGTGGTGAGGCAACTCGTCGTAAAGTGTTTCGTGCCCTATCAGCCGAAGTCGCCAACTTCGTTGAGCAGGCTGCTAGTGTCAGCGAGTTGGGTGCGCGTGAACGTCTACTCGAAGGACAGAAGTTGCTGGATTCTCTTACAGAGGACTTGGATGACGCTGGCGAGGCTGCTGTCGAAAACCTCTACTCGGATATGTTCAACGAGAACAATATCCGTGAAGCCTTCGCTCCTGTGCGTGCGCGTATTACTCGACTGGCTTCCTCTGAGTTCGTGCAACGAATGGACGCCAAGATCAACGAGCTGGCTACCGATCAGGATCTGGCTTCTGAAGAAGCAGTGAGTATCCTGAAGTGGTTGGAAGGTTTGGCGGACAAGCAGGACGAATTGCAGTCCGATCTGTTTTTGGATGCTTTGTCAGGTGAGGATGCCGTAAAAGCAGTACCGACCACTACCTCTTCTGGTAGTGGTATAGCTACGCTGTATCCAGACCTCTTCGGTGAAGACAACAACTTCATCAAGTCTTTCTCCCTACCAGAAGAGCAACTCACTCGTACCATTGGTTCGGAAAACCCACTGTCCTTCATCATGGCTGGTCTGAAGAACAGTCTGACTCTGACTGATCTGATGGGCCGTGCCCCGAAGAAAGACTTCAACAAGGACGTGGCTGCCGCATATCAAAACTACTTGGCTATGGGTGCCCAGATCCAAGAGAAGCTGAACGAAAATCTCCAGCAGTTCTTGGATGATCAGTATTCCAGCAGGGTGGCTCCAACTCGTCGTGAGCTGATTCTGGGCAACCTGCCATTTGAGACCTCGACAGGCACCAAGTTGACTGGCGAGGATCTTGCTCGCCTGTCTGCTGGTAAGACCCTGAATATCACTGAAGTGAACGGGGATACCCTGACCTACAACGATGAGTTGGCACAGACCGCCATCCTTGCTGGTCTTCAGTGGTTGTTGACTGCTGACCAACGTGTAACTCAGTACGATGACACTGACATTGCTTCCATGACTGGCCTTGATGTTGAGGCCGTTACTGAACGCCTGATTACCGATCTCAGTCGTGGTCTTGGTATGGCTGAAGCCAAACGTGCTTTGGCATCTAAGATCTCGCAATACTGGGGTCTGAAAGCCAAGAGCACTGGCCGTAAGGGCTACACCGAAGGTGTCCCTGAAGCCATGGCTGCGGAGATCCTGCGTGTGATGTTGGATAACGGTGTGATCCAACGAGAAGAAGTGACGATCACTGAAGCAGACGGCCTACCGCAATTGGACAGTGGTAAGCCCAATGTGAAGACCTTTGTGCGTCTGGTGCCCCCGGCACTGGAGAAGCCTTCCGCTACCTCCCTTGGTTCGCCTCTGCTGACCTACCCAACTGCCATTGAAGATGCAGTGATGGTGACGCCTGTTGAGCGTACTTATGTGGGTGACGGTGAGCTGCCTGAAGTGGCTACCAAGCAATTGCGCAACCCGGACGTAGACAACACTGCACAGCAGAAGCAAGTCATAGAGAACGAGCAGAAGACTCCGTACTACGTGAACTCCCGCATGGTGAGCCTCTTCGCAGCACTGGGCCGGGACAACATCATTGCTCTCTTTGGTTCGCCTGAGAATGGCCGTGTGTTTAACACGAATCATGCCAAGTCTGTTGAAGGGCTGAATCGTGGGATCATTGCTGGCTTCGATCAACTGATGGGCACTGTGACTGAAGCTCAGGGTGTTGCTCGTGTGGCCGGGCAATCTGTGGAACAAGTGCCTATTCACTACGCATTCAACATGACTCGCGTGGCCCGTGCTCAGATGTTGGGTCGGTATAACCCACAGTCCAACAAGTTGGTGCGTGAAGCCATTCTGCCTACTCGTGCCACTCTGAACATGAACACTCGTCAGGGCTACAATAACCTTATGCTGGGTGTTGCTCAGGCACTTGGCATCTCGGTTCACAAGATGCACCACAAGGATGCCATTGCTAAGGCTGAAGCCATGGTCTCTGGCACTGGTGCTTTGGCTGAAGTGCGTACCCTGCTGGGTGACTTCCTTACTGCGTACAGTGTTCCGACTGATGCCAACATTTCTGACATTCCGGCCTCTCCTGATCTGACTGCCAAGATCCAAGCTGCATTCGCCAAAGCAAAAGAACCTGTTTCTCCTGTGGCTCTACATGCCCTGATGGAACTGGCATGGCTGGACAAGCAGGATGCCCGTGGCCGTGCCCAGTTCCAAACTTCTATGTATCTGGAAGCGGATGGGATCACCAACGGCCCAATCAATGCCATGGTGCTCTTGGCTCAAGGCGCATTCACATCTGATTGGGTACGTAACGTGGCCCGTGGTGGTCTGTTCTTTGGTCGTGGCCAGATGACCTCCAACGAGCAGTACGCTGACTTTGACAAGAATGACCTGTACCAGACTTCCACTGACAAGCTGAAAGAGCTGATGGCTGATCTACGGGGTGAGCTGGCAGGCAATCCTATAGGTGAAGAGCAGATGAATAACCTGCTGTCCCTGATGGATATCTTCATCCCTGATCTGGAATACCAAGGTGGTGTCCTAACCCTGAAGCGTGGCATTGCCAAGAACCCACTCACCATCACCATCTACGGCTCTGGTGAAGCCGGTATCGCCAACAAACTGGTCAGCATCCTGACTGATGCCATCTACGAACGCATGAGTCTGCTGGCTGAAGCCCGTGCAGTGAACCCACAAGCTACCGTGGCTGATGCCATGTTCGATGGCGATGTGATTGCTGCTCAAGTGTTTGGCACTAGCTTGTCGAAATTGATTACGAACAGGGCAGTTAGAACCAAGAAGGAAGGCTTGATCTTTGAGAGAAATGTCTCTTCTCGTGGTAACGCTCAGGTAGATGCAGAGAACTTCACTTTCAATCGTATTGAGCTTGAAAACCTACGCTCCAACATGCGTCACCTGATGGTCGTTCCTATGCGGCAAGCCATTGATTCGACCGTGGACGAAAGCACCATGTCGTCTGCCACCTTGATCCGTCAGGCTACTCAGGTGCAGTCGATCATTCTGGAAAGCGTCTTCAAGCAAGAAGTACAGAAGGTGACTGATCGTCTGGCTCAGTCTGATAAGTGGCGGAGTCAGGATTTCCTGTCTCAGTCTGAGCTGAACCGCATCAAGAAGAACATGGCTCACCTGTCGCCGTTCATCAAAACGCCGACTCAGACTTTCTACATTGCTGGTTCACAAGCTGTTGATCTGGATGGTCTGCGGTATGGGGAAGCTCTGAACGGCACTCTTGAAACTCCAGCTGCTGTAAATGGCCCGGTCAATTCTGGTGTGGCAGGCATCCCGTTCTTGGTCATTGGTTCCGGGGATGCACAGATGATGCAGAACATCTCTGTTGATCCGAATTCACCTACTGGCACTCTCAAGATCTTCGATGGTATGAACATGCCGTTGGATCAGATCGAAAATGGCTCTGCGGTGGCCAATAAAGCAGTATGGGATAGCTGGATGGGCAATCCCCTCAAAGCCGTACACACCAGCTACAGTGCCTTCCTCAAGGATGCCCCTTTGGGCAACTACGATGAGGCCACTCGTGCTGCATTGACCCGTGCTCTGATGCCACCTCAGATGTGGAAGCAGAAGGTGTCTGACGCTGCTCTACAAGAAGCCATGGAGAATGTACTAACCAATCTGAACAATGCTCAGATATCGGTTGAAGCACGTCACCGTGCCATGGCTCGGGTGCAGGTGTCGGTTGACCAGATGGCTGCTGGTGCTACTCCGCACTTCCGTGAAGGTAATGAGGCGGATGCAATCCCTGCCGGGTACAACGAGGAGCAAGTCACCACTCACCTGAACCTGTTGTACGCAGAGGAATTGGCCAAGCTACGTGCTGAGCCTGTGGCAACTGATCGACTGACCAAGGAGATTATCGACCTTGGCACCAAGCATGAATCTGGTGTCTACGAGTTCAACTCCACCGACATCCGTAATATCTCCAAGCAGTTCAAGCTGCCCGAAGGACAAGACGGTGTGCTGCGTGATGTCGTGTCTTCCTTGGCTGCCAAGGGTTACACAATGGTGGTCGGCCCAGCTGCTAACATTCGCAAGTACATCAAGGACACTGGTTCGGTTGGTACTGGTGATCGTCAGGTCGATGGTGAGATCAAGGGCTTCACCAACATCGGTGAGAAGAAGATCTACTCCCTGAACCCGTCCACTGAAACGATGGTTCACGAGCTGGTGCATGCTGCCACCTTCGAAACCATTCTGGCTTTCTTCAACGGTGACGCTCTACATCCTGCGACCAAAGCTGCAGTGAAACGCATTGGGGTGCTGATGGATCAGTTCCTGAATATGGAGGGTGAGCTGGTGCAGCCGAATGCTGCTCTGCAACAGGCGTACAACGACGCTGTTGCTGCAATCAAGAGTTGGCAAAACGACCGTGGCCTACCTACTGCTGAGCGAAATGCCGGTGCTCTCAACGAGTTCATGGCCTGGAACTTGTCCAATCAGGAACTGATTCGCTTGGGTCAACGTACCCAGGCCAGCAAACTGGCCCGCATTGTCCACTCTGTACTGAAAGCGGTGCGCTCCCTGTTCTGGGGTAAGCATCGTGTGCCCACCCCGGCCAAGGACATGTTCACCAATCTGCGTTTCAACTCCGCGATCATCATGCGGAGCAACCCGACTACTGCCCAACGGTTCGTGTCCGGTGTGACCTTCCAGAACAGCCAGTACGGCAACAATGACCGTCTGAGCGAGATCAACAAAGCGTTCAACACCAGTGTTGCACGCTATCTCGGCACCACTGTTCAGCAAGGTGAAGTGGCACCATCCGATGCCGTGGACACTGGCATCCTGAACTCGCTGCGTGTGGCCGATTCGTTCCAAGCCAATGGGTTCGTGATGACTCAACAGGAGGCCACCACCTTCAAGAGCATCGTGGCTGCCCTGTCCACTGAAGCCGCACTGGATAGCAATGCACTCACCTTGGCTCAGAAGCTGTATGCCCATGTGACCAAGCAGCTCAAGGTTGAGCATTTCATGCAGGATGCAGAAAGCACCAACCCGGCTGATCGTTACTACGCACAGCGCAAATTTGACAGCATCATGGGCACCAATCTGGTGGAGGCAGACCTGAAAGGCCGCTCCACTCTGATGCCTGCTTTCTTGGCTCTGGCCACTGTTAATGATGAGTTCCGGGCTGTGCTGGCTGAGATGGACATGCCTGCTTCCCTGAAGATGGAAGAGCGTTCTGTGGATGCTGCACTGACCAACACTGGTCGTCGCATGATGGACTCTCTGGGCAACCGCATGGCTGGTGTCACCAGTGCCAGCAAGAATGTGCAGCAAGCCATTGATGCCTTGCAGAACCACATCGCAGATCAAGTCCAGAATCGTGAGATGTTCATCGACCAACTGGCCAGCAAAGCTGGACGTGGTGTTGATCGGGCGAACGAAATCATCGTGGAGAAGGCCAGCCGTTTGGCTGAAGTCGTGGGTGCCAAAGGTGATGCACTGAACCAAGATGGCCGCAACCTTGTGACCCGCTCGATTGGTGCCAGTGCTCAAGCTCTTAGCATCCTGACTTCCAATGAGCGTGCTGAGTTCGCAGCTCAGGGTGTGACTGAGGCCATGAACCAAGTGAACGGATTTGCTCCTATCCGAGCACTGTTGAATGACTTTGTTGGTCGTACTATGTCGAATGCCGGAGTCTATGACCTGATCAAAGGTGTTCGGTCGATGGTGCAACAAGCTCGTCAGCAGTTCCGTGAAGATCTGCCGCAGACCATTGCAAGTAAGTTCAGCCGAGAGCTGACCAAACAAGAATGGGCCAGCCTGTTCCGTGGTATCGGAAAGACTGACCTGGCTTCTCTGCGTAGTCACTTCAATAATGCGGACATCCGCAGCATGTTGTCTGATGCTTCTAACCTGCAGAACCGTGTGTCTACCCTGGAGACCTACATTCAGAATGTAGATCCAACACACTTTGCTCTGTATCAGGAGAAGATGGCGCAACTTGCCACCTACATGAATACTGGTGTCCCCGGTCGTAACCTGCTGCGTAATGCTGAAGCTATTGCTCGTTTGCTCAATGAGAACACTCAAGACAACTTCTTCACCAAAGATGCAGACTTCGTTGCTGCTGTAGACCAACTCGTTACCATGTATGCACTGCAAGACTTGTCTCAAGCAGACAAAGATGTGCTTGTGGCGATGGTTCGTAGTGAAGCAACTGGCCTGGACTTCGCTGTTGACTACCTCGTGGGGCAACGTAAAGAAGAACAGAGCAAGATGTCTCCTGCTGCTGCACTGAACCACTACAAAGGACACATTCCGCAGGAGAACGCTCCTGGCGTCAGCATGATGATTGGTGGCCCGCGTAACCACGCTAAGCTGCTGAGCAAAAGCTACGTCCGTGTTGGAAACTACAAGGGTGGTACTGCCGAGCGTCTGCGTAATAAGGATCTGGGCTACTACTTTGCTCCGGTGGCTGCTCGTGCTGCTTTTGAGCAAGGCATCATGCAGAACGTCCGTCAGTCGGTGTCCGGTGTAGACGCCAACACTGGCTATTCCCTGGTTCCTACCGCTGGCCGTGTGACCGAACCAACCAAGGTTCGTATCCTGGCCCGTTCCATGAAGACTGACCGCACTCAGGCTGAAGCCCTGCTGCCAGTGTTTGATATGAACGGCAATGTGATTGCTGTAGAGCGTTCTCTTGATCCGGTGGTCATGGAACGTGTTGCCGGTGAACAGCATCTAGCCAATGCCATCGGTGTGTGGCGTGGCCGTCAGCACGAAGAAGCAACTGCTGGTGAGTACAACCGTACTTTGGTGGATCGTTTGAAAGAGGTGTTCGATGCTGACATGGCCAAGTCCCGTTCCAACAGCAGCCAGTACATTGATCTCTTTGGTTCCATCGAAGATCCAGTGATTGCTGATGCTGTGAGCCTCATGTCTCCGGAAACTCGTGCCTACGTGCAGGAGGTATTTGGCCCAGAGTTCATGGTTCGTAAGGATATGTTGCTGGATGTAATGGGTGAGCGTCAGGCTACTGTGGGTGATGCCTGGACTGGCAATACTCGCTGGTCTGAAACAACTCAAGCCACTGTGCGTGAACTGGCCCAGTCGTTATTTGGCAACAAGGCATACCAATACTTTGTCAACAGCGAACGTGCTGTGCAGGGTCTGGTAAGTGACATGCGTACTCTGATCGTGATCAAGTCGGTGGTGGTTCCCATGACTAACCTGATGTCGAACATGTACCAGCTTGCTAGCCGTGGCGTTCCGCTGAAGAACATCGTGCGTGGGATGCCCCGTAAGGTGGCTGAAGTGGACAGCTACGTCAGCAGCCGTCGTCGTCAGATCCAAGTGGAGGCAGAACTGCGGGCTGCTGTGGGCAACGTGGTTGCTGAGCGTCGTCTGAATGCTGAATGGCAGTCGATCCAAGATGGCCACAAGCGTCTGAGCATCTGGCCGTTGATACAGGCGGGTGAGTTCTCCAGCATCTCGGATGCTCAGGTATCCCGTGAGGATCTGGAACTGACCAAGGGCCGTCTGGCTGAGTACATCGAAGGTGCGGTCAGCAAGCTGCCTGCTCCGATTGCCACCCTGGGTCGCTATGGTCTGATCACCAAGGACACTGCACTGTTCAAAGGGCTGCAGAAGTCGGTGGAGTACGGTGACTTCCTGGCCAAAGCAATCCTGTTCGATGATCTGACCAAGCGTAAGCAGATGAGCAAGAAGGAAGCACTGGGGCGCATCACTGAGGAGTTCGTGAACTACGACCGCCTCTCTGGACGCTTCCGGGCCACTCTGGAGAATCTTGGTCTTCTCTGGTTCTACAACTTCAAGTTGCGGATCACCAAGGTTGCCCTGAGTACCATCCGGAACAATCCGTTGCATGCTCTGTTGGCTACTGCTGCACCGGCCCCAGAACTCTTCGGTTCGGTGGGTCTGCCGACGCAGGACAACATCTTCGCCAAACTGGCCGATGGCAGTCTGGACTTCTCAATGGGGCCGGGCCAGGGCATGAATGCTCCGGGTCTGAACCCTTGGATGAATCTGGTGCAGTAAGTACGAAAAGCCCCCAATCAAGGGGGCTTTTTGTCGTCATCGTCGGGGAAATCAACATCTCGGTACACCCAGATGATGAACCCCAACACCAGGACTACTGCTATCGCTGGTGCTGCTGAGATGATGGCCGAGGCAACTGCCCCGACCAGCACTACAACAAGGAACCCTCGTAGCAGGATTCCTTGCAGCGACATCAGTTCTGAGGCTTGCTGAGGCCCGAGAACAGGGACTTACGAGGGGCTTTTTCGGTAGTAGCTGCGCTTTCAGCTTCGTCCTGAATAGGTTCCTGCCCTTCAGCTTCGCTGCCCTGTTCTCCTACCTGCTCGGCATCGTCAGCTTCCGCTTCGGCTACCGATTCAGCAACAGGCTCAGGCTCGGCTTTTGCCGAGGTGGCAGTAGTTTTCACCGATTCCGGTTTAGCCGCGATTTCACCAGAGGTACGGCTACCGCGAGTAGCTTTCGGCTTTTGCGGAACGATGTCGATGATGGCAGTGGTGCCTTCTTCGCCACGGGTGGCCTTGAGCTGGATCTCGATCTCCATGCCATCCTTCACCGACATGATGTCGTTGATGTAGTTCTTCAGAGCCTGTTCGATCTCAGACTGGATCAGGGTGATTTGCATTGCATTTCCTCAGCGCAGAATGCGCAGTAAATTCTGAAATATGGGGGTGGACACCCCCGCATGTATTGCTGCTAGGGCATCGGCAACGTGTTCTGCTTCGTTCATCAGGTCTCCCTTTTTGAACTTGGCACCATTCTTGGCATGGCGAGGCCATTCGACTGTGGGGTAGAACTCAACCCCGGCGTCGATCATCTGTTGTTTGGTGGCGTTCTTGTTGCCTGTGAACGCCAGCTTCACTTCAGTTGCTGTGACCTCGATGATCTGGATACCCTCGGCACGAAGCGTACCGAGGATGCCACAGACCACACCATAGGCTTTCATGCCACTGGCATTTTGGGAGCCAACTGGAACTTCTACGAAGATGGCTTTGCAGCGACGACCAACTTCAAGTGCCTTTCTGGCCAGCTCCTCGCAACGGCGGAGATCATCCGAGTTGGTTCGCACTTGTTTGTGCTTGCCTTTGTCGGTGGAGACAACCTCCAGCCGTACACCGTTGAGATACCCCGTCTCCAGGTCTAATTGACCTTCAGCAATCCCCCAGTTGGTAAGGCTGGGGTCGAAGCCTGCGACGGGGATCAGCATGGCTTTTACTTACCGAACAGCGACTTGCGTGGAGCACTGCCGGCTGCCGGTGCAGCAGCAGAAGTGCCAGCAGATTTCGGAGCACCAGCAGTACCGGCTTGACCGTCCTTGATAGTACGCTTATCGCGGATGTTGCCCTTGTTGCGTTCCAGCCAGGAGTCCCAGAACTTGGCCGATTCGGCACCTTCACGGGCTTCAACCACGGTCATGCGGGTTTCGGTGTGGAAGACCTTATCGGTGGCGTTCAGCTCACGAGTTTCGGCAGTCGGCACGTATTCTTCACCGACTTTCTCGCTCTTGTTCTCCAGCACCTTGGCAATGCCGAGGCTGACTTCCAGACCCAACGCTTCGACCAGCATCGGAACGGCCTTGGGCAGTTCTTTCTTGGCCTCGCTGTCGTACAGCTTGATGGTCTTTTCTTCGGTTTCTTGCTCGGCCAGGGGTTTGCCGGTAGTGACGAGGCAGAGGTCGTCTACCAGGGTGAAGCCCGGCAGCGGAACCTTCTTGGTCTTGTCGTCTTTGTTGAGGAAGAAGTTCTCGCCCTTCTTGTTGGTGATCCAGAAGGTCTCACGGTATTCGCTACCGTCAGCCAGCGAGAGGATCAGGGACACCGATTGAGCACCGCCAGGCGATTTACCGGCGTACAGGGCTTTGATCTTGCCGGTGTAAATGTCGGTTTCTTTCGGCTGGTAGCCACCACCGAGACGATCCTGGGTTTGTTCCAGACCGTCGGATTTCAGATTGCCAAACAGGCTCATGTGCTTCTCTCTTTTACTGAGGATGGAGGGGAGAAAACAGCTACTTAGTAGCTGCCATAGAACTCGGTGAGGTGATCCAGCAGAACCTGGACATCGTTGTCGATGTAGGTCTCAGCTTTCTCAAACATTCCCATCGGGGAACGGATACGTTCACCAGTCGTACCTTTGGTGATGCGGGTCTGGAAGACGTGCTTGTAGCCAAGCTCACGCTCTTCTTCCGTGATAACCAGCATCTTGCTGCCGTACTTCTCCAATTCCTTGACAGGAATCTTCTTAGCCGCGACAACAGTGGTGAAGTAGGCTTCTACCCCTTGGTTCTTCAGGGCACCCTTGATAGGCACAGCCGTCTTCATTTCCTGGTTCTTCTCGTCAAGCTCATCCTTGACGTGAGCGATGATGATCACAGGTTTGCCGAAAGCGGCCACCTTCTGCTGCATCACCGTCTTGAAGAACTGCTGATACGCAGACCAGCCAGCCATTGTGTTGGCTGAACCAATGACGTACAGACTTTCGAACATGTCCATCAGGAAGGTCATCGAGTCGATGATGATGCCATCAACTTGATCCTTGTTTGCGATGCACTCGTCCATGAAGGCGATTACATCCATAGGATCAGTGATGTTGATCCGATTGAACTTGTTCTTGAACGGTAGTCGCTTACCAGATTCAGTGTTGAGATAAACCCAACGCTCCTGATTGCGGATATTCCGCAGACTTGCCGACTTACCCTGAGTGGAGTAGCCCACAATCAGCACAAGCTGATCGAGACTACCCTCCAACTGGGATGGCGATTCTTGCTCTTCGGTTTCGCTCATGGTTCCTCCAAGGGAAGTGAAATTACCCCCGAACCCAGAAAAGTGTTCAGGGGCAATTGGTTATGCACGGGAGTAGCGTTTGGAGACTGTCACCAAGATGGTGTTGTCGATCTCCTCTTCATCCAGAGGCGTGTTCAGCTTCTGATTGAAGGCATGCACCTGTTTACCAACGGACATGAGATCCATGCCGCTATCCACCAGGGCCAGTGCGTACTTGATCATCTGGTTGTTACGGTTGCCAGAAGCAATGCGTTGAGCGAACCAGCGTTCCAGATTGTCCAGCGATTCCACGGCTTGAAAGCCCTGCTTGAACTGCTCGTTCTTGCTGGTCTTCGGGATAAAGCCCAACACGTCCAGCAACTCACCTTCCATGTTGTAGTGGCATGCACCGTTAAAGCATTCCCACTTCTTGGCTCGCTGATTGGCAGACTCATCCGTTTTGAACGGAAGCCATGCCATCACCATGTTCATGAACTCCTTGTACTCACCGGAATCCAATTCCAGGTAGTAGTTCATGGGGATGACCAGACGGAAACGGTTCTCTTCATCAGAGTGACGTTTCGTCGTGTACGTCATGAACTTGTATTCCTTCATGAGTTCATGGACGGTATTCAGAGCAATGCCCCCGTCAACGTCAATGACGATCATGTTGAAGCCGACGAACACATTTTCTTCTGCACGGTGCCCACCTTTGAAGTGGTGGTTGGCCCAGTGCATACCGTCGGTTTGAGTCAGCACATGGAGTTGGTCAAACGGCACCTTCTCACACATGTAGTTGTAGGCCCAGTGGTCGCTGTAGCTGATGACCATCTCGTCCAGATTGGTTTCCTTGAGGGTTTCACCCTTGAAGAACTCAATACCGTCAGTGAAGGTCTTCTTGATGATGATGTGCTTTTTGTAGCCCCAGGCGGTGGCCAGGGTCATCAACTCATTACGTGCTGCGTTGCCCGACTTGTAGAACGGTAGGGCTTCCAGCAGATCAGCATGGGTCACTTCGGTGCCCACATCAGCGATGTACTTGGCCAGTTTCACATAGGTCTTTTCCCGGTTCAGGATCGACTGGAAAGCTGCACCAGACTCTTCCACCAGCAAGATGGCTTGTTTGAGGTGATCCATCTCCACTTCGATGCTTTCATCCACGAAGGCAAAGGCACCAGCCAGTTTGAGCGCACGGAAGTAGCGGTGGCTGATTTCAGCCTTGCGGATCTCCTCGTGATCTGCCATTTGGTCGGCAGCTTTTTCGCACTCGATCTTGTAGGTCAACAGAGCGATGCCAACGTCATCCTCTACCTGCATCCGCCAGCCGTACATGCTGGCATCGGCCAGACGGTGGAACTTGGTGGCCCATTTGTCGATCACAGCACTGTTGGAAGGCTGCGTCAGATTGGCGTAAATCTCCTCCGGTGTCTTGGTGTTGTGGGCCTTACGACTGTGCTGGCCGATACCGAACAGGCAACGACGAGCGTAGCCAGTGTCCAGCATGTCGTAGAACTGGTCTTCAGTCTGGCCACCGTCCAGCAGCTTGCTCGGAGTACCGAACAGCAGCATGTTGGTGGGCGTCTTTCCGTCCAGCTCTTCACCACGGGTGTTCTCAGCAGTGTTTTTGGTGAGCTTCTGCTTCACCAAACCCTGGTCGTACAGCTCAAGGAACAGAGTCAACACGTCAGCCGAACCCATCAGGTTGCTGCCGATTTCGTCAATCTGCAGGTTGATGGCACCACAGTTGCCCATCATGAGCTTGTGGCGAAGCTGTTTGACTGCAGGCGGGGTGCCTGAGTCGAAGGTGAATGGAATTGCACCAGCACGTTTGAACTCGCCTTCGGCTTTCTCAAACTCTTCTTGCTGGTCAGTGCCATTGCGAGCAGCACGCTCATTGGCGATTTCCCACAGATGCTTTTCAGCAATGATGGGGAAGGTGTCTTCCATGAAGCGCTTTTTGAAGCCCTTCAGGAACTCAGTTTCCACGATGTTGACTGAGTGACCTTTGCCGAAGCCAGAGGTGGCCAGAGCAAGTGCGTAGATGTTGACCGGAATTTCGCCCCGGTCTTTGGTGACGATGGTGGCACGCATGGAGCTAGCCATTTTGGCCAAAAAGTAGGCCATTTCCACCCGGAAGAATCCACGGTCGGTGTTCTGCGTTTTATTGCAGAGCACTTCCACAATTTCCTCGATGGCCGGGTGATGCGAAATCCCAGTCAAGTCGATCATTTCTGGTACTTGTCCTTTTGTGAGCAGATGGAGAAAGCGTCACAGTAGTCGCAACGCTTTGGTTCCCCCGGTATGGTGAGAATCACGCCTTTGTTGCCCTTCTCGGCTTTGAAGGCATTCGCTTCAAGCAAAGAATCAAAGTTCTTCGTGGAGCGACCGGAGGTCTTTGCAGGGTCTGCGTAATACTTGAACTTAGGATCGGACATCCACAGTTCTTCGTCGGTGCAGTTCGGAATGTCCCGTTCCGGGGCATCCCAATACTTCATCACCAACTGCAGTTTCCATTCCACCCAACGCTGAATTTCAGCTTCAGAAAGCAGCACAATGTCTTTCGACTCGACACGTTTCTGCGGGTAGTTCGGGTTTTGCCTGGCTTGTGCCTTCTGCCAATCAGTGAAGATGTAGTTGATGCGAATGAAGTCTTCGGTGATCTTGTCCGGATTCAACCAGCGGTACAGGGAACCCTGTTGCTGGTGTTCTTCATCACGCCCACCGTAAACCCAGGTGTAGGCCGAAGTGGATTTGTTGTCGTGAACAATGCCCTCGGCAACCATGTCGAACTTGCCACCGACCGTCCAGGTCTTGCCATTGACCACTACGGCCTTCTTGGCTCGCTGTTCCAGATAGATTGGGATGGCGTTCGGGGTGCTGGCTAGCTCTTCCGGGGTTGGGTTGATGAGCACACGCTCGATCACTTTTTCCGGATAGCCCAGCAAGGCTAGACTGCGTTTGTAGCCTTTGACCCAGGACTTCTCGATGGAGTCGTGCAGGGAATGTCCCAAGGCACGAGCAATGAAGTCGGAAACGTCAGTTTCCACCAGCTCACGAGGAATACGTCGTGGCAGGATGATGTGCCGCAAGGGCTTCATCAAAGTCGTGACCGAGATGTAATTCGGCTCGTTCACGTAGTCATACTCGTCATGCACCAGCCATACAGCAAGTGACAACGAGATGTTGAAGTTGTTGGTGATTTTCATGGCGTCTCCAGATGTACGAAAATAGGGCAACCCAGAAAAGGGCTGCCCTGTTCTTACGCCTATGGTTTGGGTAGCTCTCGGGTGTATTTCGCAAGATCACGTTTGGCGTAATGCACACGCTTTTCAGCGTCGTACTTGGCCTTGTGATCTGGCTTGCCATTGCCCAAACGGGCAGCAGCAGTACGCCAAATGGCCTTGAACTCACAGAACTCGTTTGGAGTAAGCTGCAGCGCCTCAGCGATGTCCTCACACTCTGCCTGGTAAGGCGGCTGTTCGGCACGCTGGGGATGCTTCACATCCACGAGGTAGTAGTTGGTCAGCCCACCGGTGAGCTTACCTTCAGCCATTGCTGGCTTCCTTGGTTACGCCAGGGCCGTAGAACTCTTCCTGGGTCATTTCGCCCAGATAGGAGAGGCTGTTGAACACCACATCGAGAACGATCACCTCGACACCTTCCATGCGTTGATGCAGTTGCATCTGCAGATTCTGTTGGGTCATGCCCAGATGGGCAGCGGTGATGTTTTTCTCATCGGTGGGTAGCACAGTGTTCAGGGTGAGGGTGTTGATTTGGTCTTGCAGCTCACCATCCACTTTGGTCTGGAAGACCAGCAGAGCACAAGCGAGGTGGTAATGGCGTTTCTGAGTATTCATCGGTGCATTCTCGTGTGTTGTGGGGAAAAAGAAGGCGATCACTCAAGGAGGATCGCCCCATGAAAAAGCTGATATTGCTCAGCGTGTTACGGTGTCGATGACCTCTACCTGTTCAGGGATGGTGAAGTAGGTCTCACCATCAGCTTTCTCGATTTTGACATCGAACTCCAGCAGGCCAAGTGGCCAATGCGAAGTATCTTTGATATAGACAGCGAGGGTACGGAATTTACCTTCGTCTTCTTCGGTGTCCTGCCAGACCACATCGAGTTCATCGACGTAACCAGAAGGCAGGCTGTTGCCTGTTTTCCGAATCTCTGCCTTTAGAAATGTGTCAACGAACTCACCATCCTCCACCGATTCCGGCAGGGACAGTGTTTGTGTAAAAGGGTTTCCTCGACGAATTTGCGTGGTCACTCTAGCCTCCGGTGAGGGATTTGATGTGGGAGTCAATTATCTCGCAGATTTCTTGCTCGGTGCTTCCGTTGGGTAACACCATTTCCTTGCTCCAGTCCGGATAGAAGATCGAAAGGTCTCCCCCCAGTTTCACTTGATCATGCTGAATGTCAGGGTGATCCTGCCATTGAACAGCCTTCACCAGATGCTCGTTGGTATATAGCACAGCAGAAATGCTGTCCCGAATCAACATATATTGAGCGTCGTGAATGTGGGCACAAGGCCGTATATCCAAGCGAAAATCACTATCTCGTACCTTGCCCATGAACTCGACACTAGCCCTAGTGTTTAGGAGGCACCAACTCTGCCCCAAGGCATTGCCTGCCGTTCGTCCCTCAGCTTCCGCTTCGTAGGGTGTCCGGCTGGTTCCTCGGATAACTTGGTGCAGTAAGGGTGTTCTGACACGTAACCCGAAAGCTACTGTGACGTACCCATCCTTACTTGCTTGGTCGAGCTTGTCCTGCACCCATTGGATCGAGACTGCGTAGAGTTCCTGGTACTTCTTCTCTACAGACTTGGCCTTCGTTTCCGAAAAGCCACAGTTGACCATCAAGGTTTTGTAGGTGCCCTGGTAGGTCAAAGCGAAGGTGGGTGCCTTGGAGTCCTGACGGAAATCCTTGTAGGCGATCTCGATGGAGTTGATGGACTCCACGGAGTCACCATTGATGTCTGGCATGTCCTCCCCGAAGTAAGCGTATGCCCGAAGGCAATGGCCATCGTAGCCATCGGTGTACACCTTCAGCTTGTTGGGATCTTTGGTGGTTAAAGCGGAGATGCGGTCTTCCAGTGAAGCGAAATCGAGTCCAGCGAAGATCCAGCCAGGGGGTGCCTGGAAACAGGATTTGACGAGAGATCCAAGACTGAGCTTGCCCTTCTTCATGAACTTCTTGAGCAGTGGGAACAGCTCCAGAAGAGCTTCGCTCACCTTCATGGTGACGTTCGCAGGCAGGTTCTGCAGGTTCGGTGAATTGCTGCTCAGGCGTCCGGAGACTGTGCCACCCAGTACGGAGTTTCCGAACAGGTAGTGCCAGCCATCTGGGCCAGGGCAGGCATTCTTGAATGCAGGGATGAACGATCCAAGGATCTTATCCACTGCAGCGAAGTCAGCCAGGGCAGACAACAATTCCAGAATGTCTGGGTTCTTTGTGTGGTGCTGTAGTTTCTCGATGGTGTCACCATCACACGATGGCTGCTTGGTGTCAGTTAGAGCAAGTACAGGAAGGTTGAGTTGCGTGTATAGGAGGTGTTGCAGTTGCGGATTGCTGCGTGGGTTGAACTTGATCTTGGCCGGAACCTCGGCAATCGTGATTCTCTTATTCTTCCACTCTGCGTGCTTCTTCTCGATGTACATCTCTTTCAAGGTGTACTGGAACTGTTGCACACATTGCGTGCTTTCCATTCGATGAACTGCATCGTCGTATACGCCCTTGAGGGCTTCTTCGACTTTCAACACAGTTGGCATGTGGATTGGTAGACCAGTTAGCTGCATCTGCACAATGTCCAGCGTGGCTGGCTTGAACAGAGTTTCGTAAATCTCCAACTGAGAATCAGCAACCATCTGCGGATAACGCTTTCCATGCGTGAACCAAGTGGAAAGACTGTCCACTAGGTTGTATTCCAGCAGTTGAGGCAGGGGAATACGGCGAATGTCCTTGATGTCTTCGTCATCTTGGGCATAGTTGCCAGCAAACTCTTGAGCTTGATCTTTCAGACTCAGTTTGTTTCCTGCACAACTGTTGGTCGCCAGATAGGTGATCAACTTCGTGCAATCCCAGTTACGCAGCATGTGCCCCATGCCGGTCAACAATCCTTCAGTGTCCAGAATATCCTTCATGAACAACTGGTAGACCAGGACGTAAACGTCGAAGGCAATGTTGTGGTAGATCGCTGTTTCGAGATACCGCTCGAAAAAGTCTTTGAGCAGTGCCCTTACTTCCTTGTTGAAACCCTGCTTGCCGTGGAAATTCACTTCCTGCAGCTTGCCTGTCTTGGCGTTGACCACATTGCCAACCCACTCTTCACTGATGTAATCCACAGCGAAGGCAATGCCTTCATGCTTGTTCCAAGCGAAAGAGATGGTGCCAATACCTGCCTTATGATGCTTCAGGTCGAAGCCTTCAATGTCGATGGCCAGGGGGCAATTCATTGCCAGCAACTTGTCCAACCATGCTTTGATGTCAGCAGTTGTGCTGGGGTACTCGGCAAAGTGAACGATGCTACTGCCTGGTGTGCTGTAGTCACCGGTGATGTGACTGATAAGTGCCTCCATACCTTGACGGATGCGGCTTGTTACTTTGGCTGGATCGTAGAAGATCTGCCGGTAGTTCGGCACGTAGATTACTTTTTGATTGCCAAACTTGCTGTCCATCACGTAGCCCAGGTTGGCGTCAACCTTGGCAGCACCCGTCAGCACTTTGAAGTAATCGGAATCAGCGCACAGGATGTACTGAGTTTCCATCTGTGCAAACAGTGGAGCCAGTACCTCGTTGATGTACGCCTTTATTTCTCCTACAGGGGTCTTCTTTTTCCCCTGTGAGTAGTGCAGGTTTAACACGATCAGGTCATCAGTGATCTGATCGTAGTTGGTCAGGTAGGCTTTCTGTATCTCATCCTTTCGGATGACTGGAACCAATAGGCAAATGGGGTACTTCGCCTCCTCGACCTCTGAGAAGTAAGCGTAATTCATATGCTCTCCTTGGTTCAAAACAGCAGTCTTGTTGCTGCGTAGTATTCGATCTTGGGTTTAACTTTCAGGTACTGAGCAGTGGCCCGCTCATCCGTTCTTGTTAGAAACCCTTCGTTCATGCACCGAGGCAGGTTGAGAAAGGTTTCAGGGCTGAGTCTCACCACACATTCAGGTAAAGCATCACGCACTTCCTGAGCGGTGGTGGCTTGCCATGAGAGTTTGAAAAGTACCTGCTTGATTTGATGCCGGTCATTTTTCAAAGTGGTGCGGTCAGCAATGAATCCCGACATGCGAGCATGCAGTGAACTGTCCAACATAACAGCCGGTACACCTTTGCTGCGCAATGTTCGTGCATTCAGGGGGACAAACTCATCCCCCATAAACATGAAGCCTTCGTGACCGGAACGGGTGATCTCACGGTTCTGTCTGTCCAGATCAAGCAGCTCAGCAGCCAACCTGCGTGATTCTCCTTGAGTCAGGGTTTCCACGAGAAAGTCGAGAATCTTGTCCAAATTTTGGATCACGTTACCTCCTAGAAGATCAGGCCACCAAAACGCTCTGCCAGCTCTCCATAGAGGAATACCCGATGTCGGGCACGAGAGAAGGCCACATACAACATGCGGGCCGCTTGGTTGGGATTAGGGCAGGTTGATAGGTCACCCAGGTCGATAAACACGCTGTCGTAGGTGCTGCCCTGTGCCTTGTACACAGTGGCTGCATCACGGGGACGCAGATCCGGGTAATTGTTCTTCAGGTGGAAGAACTTGTGCCAGTTCTTGTTTCGCTTGTAGTAGGCCAGCAGCTTGGTGAAATGATCCCGGTCAACTGGGATCGGTACACGTATGTGGCTGCCGTAGCTATCACGCAGGGTGGTCTGAATGACCTCCAGATTGACACCAGAATCAATTTCATCGAAGTGACTGAACTCAGCTTGCTCGATGATTTCAACCTCTTCTTCTACCGAAAGCATGCCTTTACCAACTCGGATGGCCGAGTTGTTGATCAGCAACTCATGCAGACCGTACATGGCAGGCAGACCACGCACTTCACGAATGAAGGCGTTGTAATCGTTCACACGGTTGTTCCGGTACGCCAGGATACGAGAAGCAGCATTCTGGGTCTTGAAGGTGTCGATCAGCAGGCTTTCCATATCGTTGCTGTTCAGCACGTCGATGATGCCAGGAACTGCACGGATCGGCTTAAACACACCAGTTTCAACTGTGTCACGTAGCTGCTGGTTAATGGCATGCAGCTCTGGCACGTTGGTACGCATGGGGATCGTCAGATCCAGGTTGCCCAGGTTGTCCCGGTATACGGGAGAAAGGGACTCATGCACTGGAGCCATCTGGCAATGATCGCCAACGTAGACGATCTTGCAGCGAAGAGTGCCTTCGTTGATGTACTGCCGTAGAGGACTGTCCACCATTGATGCTTCGTCCACGAAGATGATCTTGCGTTCGTGAACTACCCAAGCACCGGTCTTGCTGATCTTGGACTTGCCTGTGCCATAGTCGTCAACAACCTTCAGGTTGAAGAACGAGTGAGCTGTCTGAGCTGGGCGTCCTGTGGCGATACCCAGCACTTCAGCAGCCTTGTTGGTGGTAGCCGTCATTACCACATCGGTATAAACAGCCTCGATGCCCATGAGGGCACAGGTTTGGAAATACTGCGGGAGTACCCGGTCAATCAGGTAACCCATCAGGTAGGTCTTACCTACACCGCCAGGGCCACGAAGATTGATCTCCTTCTCGTCGTTGAACAGGAAGGCGAAAAAGCCATCAGCAGCCGCTTGCTGCTCGGCATTCAGTGGAAGTTCGACTGCTTGGTTCATGCAATTCTCCAGAAAAAACCCCCAGTTACGGGGGTTTTCTTGTTTAGCCCTGAACAGGCTTAGGTAGGAATTTGACCAGATCGGGCTTGTAGTAATTCGGCCCTTTCATGATTTTCTTGTTCTCGTTGAAGATGGGGTTGCCTTCTTCATCGAACTTGCTGAAGTTGGAGCCGTTGACTTCGTGCAGAGCGCCAACGATGTCCATGCCGTTCATGTGAGCAGTGCCCACAGCAGTGACGATTTGGTCAGCCAGACCGTCGAGAAACTCCAGCGGATCTTGGATTTCGACTTGGTTGTCCAAGGTTTTGATGGTATCAGCCAAGGCTTCCAGGCTGTCCACTGCATTGTCCAGCAGGATCTGGGTGGTGTGGTTGGTGGCCACTAGAGCCTTCAGCATTTCAGCCACTTCTTCCAGATGCACACCCAATTGGGTGGAACGGTTCTTGTCCACCGGATTCGGTACGGCTTTCTGGAACCACAGGGCGGTATCGCTTACAGCACACTTTTCGAGAAGACTCATGGTCACTCCGAGGATGTAGAGGGTTTTTGTTGCCGGGCGTACTCAGCTTGGATCAGGTCACGAACGTAGTCCTTGATGACCTTACCATTGGCCATTTGATCGGCCAGCCAGTCCTGTTCGGCAGTGTCCAAGGTGAAGAAGATGTCCTCCATGAACGTGCGGCGAGTATCTGCTGGGGCCACGCCAAGACTCTTCAAGCGAAGGGTGATCGTGGTGGGGTGGCAATTCAGCAAACCAGCAATCGTGGAGAGAGACAATCCGACACTGTTGGCTCGGATAATGTCGTCATCGTTTGCTTTTCGGTTGGCACGGAAGACGGTAGACATAGCTTCACCTCTATAAAAGATACCTCCAGTCTAATTGACTAGAGGCATCTTAGTGAAGCACTTACTTGGCAGTCAGCTTCAGGATTGCTTTTTCTTCCTTCGGACTGACACCGAGAGCGGCCCAGCCTTTCTTGGCTTTGCCTTTGATGGCAGCCACTTGCTCGGCACGTTCCTTGGTCAGCGGAGTCTGGTTCAGCAGAGCACGGATACGTTGACGTGGAGTGCCTTCGCCACCCATCTTCTCGTTACCTGTCTCAGTCACTGCGACCGGAGCTTCTTCCACAGCTTGTTCTGGAATATCCATGCCGTTGGCTTCGATGGACTTGGAAAGCTCGTCTTGAACCGATTGGTTCAGGCCCAGCTTGTCCCACGAGACTTTCGCCCGCTTCTTGTAGTCCAGCAGTTGCTTGGCCGCTTCCAGACGGATACCGGCCAGGGACGCTTCGGTGAACTCGGCATAGAGCTTTTCGGCAGTCACCTGACGAACAGATTTGCCGGTAGCTTGAGCGACAGCAACCGCACTGGCTACTGCTGCCCCGTCCACGGTGGTGCCTTCGGCTTTCTCGATGTTGTCGATGGAATCGCCAGTCAGCTTTTCATCCAACACCACTTCAGCAGGAGCATCACTCACCTTGTTGACCTTGAGGCCACCGCCACGATGAGCAGTGATCTCAACCGTTTCCAGAATGCCGACATGGTTGCCCTTGATGGCATTGCCCAGCAGCACCTTGTCCTTCATGGGCTGGTTACGGCAGACCAACGAGGCATCTTCAGCACTGAGCTGAGCGATGATGTGATAGCCCTTGGCGCGCAGCTTACGGGCATCGCTGTGGGGTACAGCGATCACGTCTTCTGGTGCCAGTTTGGCCAGGATGGTGACTTTACCGCTGAAGGCAGTCAGGTAGTCACGGCGGGCCACATGCAGACCGTTGGAGCAGTCCACACGACGGTTGGCATCTACCAGCTTTTCGTCCATGAAGACGTGCGAACCAACACGTTGTTTGACGTTACCGGAGTGAACGTCAACGAACACGCCGGATTCACTGGTAGCGTTCAGGCGCTTGTACACCAACACCGAGCCGTCATCAGCAATTGGCAGTTCGCCTTTTTGCATGAAGGTCAGCAGATCCTGAACCGAGTGGGCACGGTTTACCGAGGACACACGGCGGAAGAAGTTCGTCAGACCTTCAACGCTACCCATTTTGGCCACCACAGCTTGAAACTGCGGAGCCAGCTTTTCCATACCTGGAATAATGGTGCCGTCTTCCAGAACAGCAACCACGGTATCCGTAGACGACATGGAGTCTAGCGAAGCAGTGTCTTTCACTTCAGCGATGGGTGTGGCATTCGCCATGATCTCGGCCACAGCAGCCGAGCTACGGGTGAGCGGACGCTGTTGTTCAACAGTTTCCACTGGTTCAGCACCGGGAATTTGGCCGATTGCCAGAGGTTCCACTGCAACAGCATTTTCAGAGAAGCGATCCAGAATGGAGTCCACTTGCTCTTTAACTGCTTTGAAGAAGCGAATGAAGCCATTCATGCTTTTCTCTGCCTCATGGAAGTAGTTGGTGAGTTCCAGTTCCTCGTTTGGAACATCAGAAAACTTCTGAATTTCCAGATCAGGAACTACACGGTCGATCAGAGTACGAATCCGAGGATCGCCCTGAGCGATTACGATGGTGCTGCCATCCTGTTTGTAGAGGGTCAAGTTCTTGACATCCACCACGGCAGCAATGATGTGAGTAACTTCGGTCATAGCAACCTCTTATTTGAGGAGTTGATAAACAAGCTCACAAGCAACTTCTTGTTGCTCAGAACCAGGAGAAGAACGGGATAGTGCGGTTTCAAGTTGATGGTGGTCGAGGAATTTCCACCAAACAGACTTTTCCATCTTGCGTTTGAGTTCATCAAACTTTTTGGACTTACCTACCTTTTCCGCCAGAGCGAAACTTTTGGGAAAGCGGTTTTTTACTTCATTATCACGGAAATGACGTGCTTCACTGGCGTAAAACGTCAGTAACATTGCGGTTTCAGTAGAAATACTGAAACGAAGTCCCAGACGTTTCATCAGATCTTCGTGTACGACCATATTGTTCAGAAGTTTTCCTGGTATATCCCACGAACCACTTTCAGCACCTTGCGAAGCAAATGCGATGTAGCGAGGGAAATCAGGAGATACAACAAGTTTTTCGTCCACGAAATTGTTGACCAGAGTAGTCACGTTGGGGACCCCTTTTACTTTCAGAGCTTCAGCTTGTGGGGTGGTTACAACTGCAACTTGTTCGCCAAGTTCTTTGACGATCAACTTGCATTCAGCTTCAGACAGACGATTGAAAGTGCTGGCACCTTCACTCTTATTTTTCAGGATTACCCAGGCAACCGGATCAGTTACACCACCATCTGCTGGTGTGTTTTCCCGAGCAGTAGTCAGCAAGAACTCCTTGCCATCGTAGGAAGCAGCCAGAGTGGGATAGCCTTTACGTTTGACCGTGGGCTTCTTTGGCTCAACAACAGTGTTGGGATCTGCTGGAAGCAGGGAAACTTCTACTGGTTCAGGAATGCTTACCGTAACTTTGTAGCCCTGAGCTGCGAAGAACTCTTCAGCTTGTTCAGCATGTCCTTTCTTGGTGGTTGCCAGATAGACTATAAAACCCTGACAATTTCCCTGATTATGGTAAAACCACTCATCAGCAGCTTTTTTGCTTCGAGTAATTAGTACACGGCGATCTATGTAACCTAATGCTTGCCACATGTAGCGCATATCTAATTTTGCGAAACTGACTAAATCTGGCGAACCGTGGTATGCACAGGTGAACAGCACACGCTCGTACTTGAGCATTGCATGATCTTTAAGTGCCAACTTCAATGGTGCGGCAATAAAGCGACCAATCAGAGCAGTAGTCCATGACTGTACACGTTTTTCATTGTGATACCGGCCAGGATTTCTAGGCTGTTCCACTATCTTCAAGGCAGCTTTTGCAAACTTACCAATAAAGTCAGTTTGCTTGGACAACTTGTACAGTCGTTTACGGCGAGCACTGTTTTCAGACAGCACTTTGTCCACAGACTTCATTCTGAAGTTCAGGACAGCTTTACGCATGCTGTACGCATAGTCTGTTTTGTTTTCATTGAGGCCGCGCACTGCAAGCTCAATACCCAAACCAGTTCTCATTATACGAGAAGTAGTTTGTTCGGCAGTTTCTTCACGAATTACTTTGTTGCCTTCCCGACAGCAGATTTGGGCAACAGTTTGAGCACCTGCGCGAACTTCCTCTGGACAGTACATACTCAGTAGTTCAGAGATAGTCTTAACAGTGCCCTCAGTAAGAATTAGTGCTTCTCGACTGGGGGCAATCGAAATGCTGTCCGGAGGAGCCATGAAGATAAAATTGCTATTCCCCTCCAGATTGTTGTTGATCTCCCGGCGAAGGAACTCCCATTGCTCAGCGTAGGCTTCGTGCTTGGGGATGGGGTAGACCACATTGCCGTAACGCAGGTTTACGTGATTGGCAATGAGTGGTCGCAGGGTGCTGATCACATAGCCATTGGGGCTTTCTTCCAACGGCAGGGTGGGGCGAGGTTCCTCACCATTGATGCTGGCCAGGATCTCACCGAAGTAGAGCACGTTGGCCACTTTCGGCTGCAATGACAGGATCATCGAAGGATCGAGCAGAACCTTGACAGTGATACCCGTTTCTTCAGTCGGTAGTTGCACGATGGTAGCAATAGAAGGCTTGCCACCCCGTTCCATCGAAGACTTCGACACACGGTAGATCGACTTGATACCACCGTTGCAGGAGATGACTTCGAAGTTGTCGGTGCAGGCAAAGGGTGCCTTACTGCCCAAACCGAAACCGCCAGTGGTGGTGGAATCGTCACGTTTGGTGGAGTCACCATAGGTGCCATAGATCTGGCCGATCTTGTCGTGGGGAATGCCGGAACCGAAGTCCTGCACACTGAATACGTTGTCCCGCAGAGTGATCTGCAGTGGCACGTCAGTCTTGTTTGCATTGATGTGGGCATCCCAACCATTGCAGATGACTTCCCGCACCATAGCGAGATCAGGGAAGGTGTACAGGGTGGCGGACAGAATGTGCATCAGGGCTGCACTGTCGCTCATGCCCATCGAAACCACTTCTTGCTGACCAATAACTGCGTGAGTGATGTGGTCTGCGGTTTGGCTGACTTGCATGTGTTGCTCCTTGGTTCAGGGGAAGGGTTCAGTTCATAAAAAAGCCCCACCATTTCTGGCAGGGCTTGTCACCACAAAAAGGGCTGATTAGACCTTTTCGTAGTCAAATTTCACTTCTTCGATGCCGTTTACCACTTCGGTACGACCGTCAGCGTAAATGGCTGGATAGCGTTCCAGCATCGCATAGAAGACAGGTACGAAAGCCTTGCGTACTTCTTCTTCAGCATGGCGGTCAGTCCGCATCTGAATGATGTGGCGCATAGCCCGGTGATTGGCAGAGAAGAAGATTGCATTGGCTCGACCTTCAGGAAGGACACGACGCAATGCCGAAGTCATCTTCTTCTTCCAGTCGAAGTCAGTGGTGTCATTGATACCAGACAGCACTACCAGTTTGGTGTACTGGTTTTCGATGTTTTCCGCAGCTTCAATAAAGCCAGCCAGTAGCTCTGGGTTTTCTTTGATGATGTCTGGGATGTACATGCCCAGCTCACGACGAACGTAGCGACCGGATTCTTGAGAGAACGCAGTGCCGTCACCGTGACGCACCAGTTCATGGGTAAGGACACGGGACACGTCCAACAGAACCAGGTTGACCACCGTATGCTCCAGCACAGAGCCATGCTTGGTGGCAATGATGCCTTGCTGCAGGTAGTCGTGGTTGTTGCGGGTGCCGGTACGGGTCAGGTTGGCATTGAGATCGGTGTCGAAGCTCATGTAGCAGAGCTTGCCTGCCATTTCCGACAGCAGCTCGGTTTCCGAGACTGCATCGGTGCCCCATTCAGGCACGCCCAGATGTTCCAGCATGCCATCAATGCCTGCAGCAATGGCAGCAGTTTCACCGACGATGAATACTTTGGGGGATACGATTTTCACTTGGTACTCCAGGGTTGTGTTAGACCAAAGAAAAAGCCCCTACTGAGAGGGGCTTTTTCGCGCAGGGGTGCTATTAAGTCAGGCTGAGCTGACTCGTGCCATTCTGATTCCAGCCTTGGAAGTCATCGGCACTGGCTTGCAGATAACCATGACTGTCACGGCGGAGACCGGCACCGAGCGAGCCTACCGAAGGGCAATCCGACAGCATCGCATGGACGGCGGCGAACTTTGCCATGTCGGCGCCGTAAGCACCAGCATCTTCGAAGGCGTAGGCGACGGAGTGGTAGAAGAGCGGTTTGTCCGCAGCCAGTGCCAGGGCACCGAAACCGAACAGGGCGAGGGCACTGATAAACAGGCCGGAGAAGAAGCGAGAGATTCGCATGATGGCATTTCCTTTCGTTGGGTTTTGAGTACAGCAGGCATTCGCAATTTAACTGCGGTTGGATTGTTCAGCAACCTCTTCCACAGCTTTCATTGGCGAAATCTTGGGATTGTAGAGCTTGGCAGCGTAGACCCAGGATTCTTTCCAAGTCCACATACCAGCCCAACACCAAACAATCAGGGTGCATCTCCAGATCCAGAAGAGTCTTCGCATTCTTCTTCCTCCAGGCTGCAAGATCCTTCACAGGTATTGCAGTAACTTGCATCGTAGCAAGCATGCAATACCCAAGTTTGTTCTTCCACAGACCATTCTGCGAAAGCATCTTTTAACACTTCTGTGCTCTTACAATAAGAGCAGACTTTGCGAACTTTCGGCATGGTTATTTTTCCTGTGGAGCGATCACTTTGCCATAGCGGTAACGGATCGTCCCGCTACCGGCACAGCTTGGGCATTTAGGGGATACGTTCGCCCAGCCTCGGCAATCCGGGCAAGGGCGATAGAGAGTTTCAGCTTTGGAAGGGCAGCGCATAGCAACTCCTAGAATGGAGAAGGCACTAGCTCCTCCATTGATGATATTGGATGGAAGTGAACGTACCGTTCTTTTTTGGTATATCCACATTTCTTACAG
>Ga0208439_1000045_pt1 | contig 71022 bp, 69 predicted proteins | sample ColrivemetaGS703_FD_187621 | JGI IMG/M metagenome (GOLD analysis project Ga0208439, IMG submission 187621) | Estuarine microbial communities from the Columbia River estuary - Freshwater metaG S.703 (SPAdes) (version 2) | ecosystem: Environmental > Aquatic > Marine > Intertidal zone > Estuary ...
TTGTATAATAACTTCGAATTTTAAGAGCTCGAGTATGTTTGTTTTTATTCTTAAAAACGCTGTTTCCTTATTTCTCAATACTTCAAAGAACTTGTCTTATGTAATCAGTAAGAACTCCCGCCCTCACTCATCTTTACTCTTTTATCTTTCCGTTTGTGTCAGACCGTTGTCTCAATTGCGGGGTGCAAAGATATGTACTCTTTTTCGTTCCGCAATACTTTTTTGAAAGAAATTTTATTTTTTTTTCAATCAAAAATATAACTAATTGATTTATAGCTATATCTAAAGGATGTCCAGTAATGACTTTTTAATGGCAACAATTGAATCAGCAGAAAGCATGTCTTTAAGCGAACCCTTCTGCATAGGAAACTGAGGCAGATTAAAAAGGGTCTGCTCGGCATGCGCAAGAAAAACTTGTCCTTGCGGCGCACGACATGCTTGCCAATGCTGTTTATTAGAGTAGCCCGTATCCCAGAGCGCTAAACTAACTGCAATTCCAAAATTAAATTGCTCAGCTTTCGTCCATTCACCACTGAAATACACTTCTGCTAAAAATAGTCCTAGTTGATCTTTTAGAATTCGTTGATCAAGTGAGGACCAATTTTTAAAACCTGGTAGTAATTGGTTGAGCGAATAGAGGTCATTGGTAGATAACTGAATTCTTTCTTTTCTATTATTTATCAAACGTGCAGTAGCAAACCACTTGCGAAGTGCAACAAGTAATAATATCAAGACCGCTATTCCAGTTACTTTGGCAAGGCTCATGAATGCCGACCAGATAAAAACCGGGATCAGCATTAATAAGATTGCAAAAAGTGGGAGCCAGAAAGAAAAACGATAACTATTCAGCGATCCATTTGTCATTTCGCATTTCTCCTTTAATAGTTACATTTTTTGTTCGGGCGTAGTCTTCGGCAGCGACGAGCATTTGTTCACGTGTATCTCTGCGTATGAGGATGGCAGATGAACCTTGCGATTTAACTTCTATGTAAAATCCGTTGCGGAGTCTGGCTGGCTTGGTTGGAGGTCTTCCCATGTTGAATAAGTTGTTAATTTCTGATAAGAGTTTGACAATATAACCAAAAAAACTGAATATTGTTGTTAAATGGAAACAAAAATCATGCCTGAATTCAAATTGACATGAAAGAATTAACTTTGCCGCATGATACAATTTGATCAACTCGGTTATTTTCTTCCACAGGGATATCTCTTCTCTCAAGTTAATCTTCAAATAAACAAAGGAGATAAAGTTGGTTTGGTAGGAAAAAATGGCGCTGGAAAGTCTACCCTACTCCGAATCTTGTCAGGTAGTGTAAAACCAACAGATGGTCAAGTTCACCAATCTAAAAATCTAAAGCTCGGATTTTTAACGCAAGATATCCAAATTGATTCCGATAAAAGCGTTTACAATTTTCTCTTTTATTCAAATGAATCACTGAATCAAATTCGCGAGCGTTTGGATCACATCAATAATGAACTCACCATCAGAACCGACTACGAAACCGAAAGCTATTTGGCGCTTTTAGATGAACTCAGTGACCTCAATCACCGCTTTCAAGTGCTAGAAGGTTATCAATGGGAAGAAAAAATTAAGGCCACATTAGAAGGTCTTGGATTTAGCCTATTAGACCAACAAAAAATGATTGCGCAATGCTCTGGAGGTTGGAAAATGAGGGCAGAACTTGCGCGAATTCTTGTCAATACACCAGACATTCTGCTACTAGACGAACCTACTAACCACTTAGATATTTTATCTATTAGTTGGCTAGAAAATTATTTACAAAGATTCGAGGGGGCTGTTATTTTAATATCTCATGATCGACTTTTTCTTGATAATGTGAGCACACGAACCCTTGAAATTTCAAGACAACAAATTTTTGACTTTCCTTATGCATATTCAAAATACAAAGAATTGCGTGCAGAGGAAATGGAAAGACTAGAACAAGCGAAAAAACAACAAGATAAAGACATCAAACATGCTGAGGAACTCATAGAAAAATTCCGAGCAAAAAAAAACAAGGCTGCCTTTGCGCAATCCTTGATCAAAAAACTAGACAAGACAGAACGCATTGTCGTTGAAAAAGACCAAGTAGCACGTCTCAAACTTCGTTTTCCTTTAGCCGTCCAACCAGGTAAATGGGTTCTTGAAATCAATCAACTAGGTAAAAGTTACGATTCTAGATGCTTATTCAAAGAAGTTTCTATCACCGTTGGAAGAGGAGAAAAAATAGCCCTACTTGGACCAAATGGTGTAGGTAAGTCAACCTTATTGAAGGCTATAATGGGTAGCATACCACATGACGGAGATGTTTTACTCGGTCACAATGTTCAAATTTCCTATTTTGCACAAGACCAAGCCGAAAAGCTCGATCCTAAATTGAGCATTTATGATACGGTTGACATGATAGCCAAAGGTGATTTACGCAAAGATCTCAGAAGTATTTTAGGAGCATTTTTATTCTCCGGTGAAGACATAGATAAAAAGGTTGGCGTTCTATCCGGTGGAGAGCGTACACGTCTGGCACTATGCTGTCTCTTACTGAGCCCTTCTAATTTCTTGATCCTGGATGAACCTACCAATCACCTTGACTTGCAAAGTAAAGAAGTACTCAAAGAAGCACTTGTTCATTACGAAGGGACATTTATCATCGTTTCTCACGATAGAGAATTTGTAGATGGTTTAAGCAACCGTATTTGGGATATAGAAAATCAGGGTGTGAAAATCCATCATTTCAGCTTGCAAGAGTACCTTACATATAAGACGCAAAAAACACCCCATATAGAGGGACAGCGTACTCATAAAGAAGAAAAAAAAGTCGCTATTCACAAAGAAGAAAGCAAACCTCGCATAGACAAAGGATTGCAAAAAATTCAGCGCGAAATACAGCAGCTTGAACAACAAATAGAACAGCATGAGAATACCCTAAAAGAAATTGAAAATGAATTGGGCAGCATTGACTATGAAGACAAAGAACGCTACAATTCAGTGTTGAATAAATACGAAGGCGCAAAGTCTAATGTCGACATGCTGATCAAAAAATGGGAAGAAAAGGCTGAACTACTATGATGCTATTGAAAATCATTAAATTTGAAGCGTGAAATTACTTCTGTTATTTAGTTTAGGAATATTATTATTGTCTGCTAAGTGCAATAATCAAAACCAGCATCCAGTCCCATTTGTACCTGTAGATGTAACAATAGACATACAACTACCTAGCTACAGCGATTTACAAGGTGTGGGAGGTTGGTGCTACCTGAATGGCGGCTCCAGAGGAATCATTGTATACAGAAAAGGGATCGATGAATTTATTGCCTTTGACAGACACTCGCCCGCAGACCCAAATGCGACATGCCCACAACCATTATATCCAGACAACCAAAACTTCTTACAACTTAAAGACACGTGTAACAACGCTATTTTTTCACTCTATGACGGTTCTCCGGTGAGCAATAGCATTTACGGCCTAAGACAATATGCTACACAATTCAACGGCAATAATTTGTTGCGCGTCTACAATTAACAAACGAATATGGCAGATATCAAAGTAACAATTATTGACAGAGAGGGTTTAAACCATGATTTGGAGGGTCCTACGGATATGAACATGAATATCATGGAACTCTGTAAAGCATATGATCTACCGGTTAAGGGAGAATGTGGAGGAATGGCAATGTGCGCAACCTGTCAGTGTTATTTAGAATCTGACACTCAATTACCAGAACAAAGCGACGCAGAATTAGACATGCTTGACCAAGCTTTTTTTGTCAAACCAAATAGTCGACTTGGCTGTCAAATTCATCTTAGTGATGAAATTGATGGAATTGTATTGCGCTTAGCGCCAGAGCAGGATTAAAAGCGCTGTTTTCTTTAGTTTAATTGCGCTGAAAAAACTTTTCTGAATTTTTCCACCTTAGGACGGACAATACTCTGACAGTAAGGATTACCTGGATTATTTTCAAAATAATTGTGGTGATAATCTTCCGCTTCATAGTAGTTATTTATTTCAACTATCTCCGTAACGATTGGAGCATCCCATACTTTTTCATCCTTTAAGCGTTGCAAGTATTGCTTGGCCATTCGTTTTTGCTCCTCATTGTGATAGAAAATGACAGACCTGTATTGTGTGCCAATATCATTACCCTGGCGATTGAGTTGTGTTGGATCGTGAACAAACCAAAAAGCTTCAAGTAGTGATTCATAGCTCAATTTTGATGGGTCATAAACAACTTGAGCTACTTCTGCATGTCCAGTTTGACCTGAACAGACTTCCTTATAACTTGGTTCTTTGAGATGACCTCCTGCGTAGCCTGGCACCACAGAAACAACCCCTTTCAAATCCTTGAAACAGGCTTCTATGCACCAAAAACAACCAGCGCCAAAAGTGGCAGTGTCTAGAATTGATTCATTCATATTTGAATTTTTATCTTGATTTGACATGAAATGAAGCGAAGCTGAATTGATACAATAGCGCAGACCGGTAGGTTTCGGTCCATCTTCAAAAACATGACCCAAATGAGCATCGCATTCTTTGCAACGCACTTCGGTACGAATCATGCCGTGTGATCTATCTGTGATTTTCTTGACGTTTCCTTGTGATAACACATCATAAAAACTAGGCCAACCTGAACCAGAATCGTATTTGGTTTTACTTTCAAAAAGTGGAGCGTCACACGCTACACAAACGTAGGTTCCCTCCTCATGATGATCCCAATATTTTCCGGTAAAAGGCCTTTCGGTCCCACCATTAACCACATAACACACATTTTCAGGCAAGGCACGTCCGTTAAAGGTATTTTGATTTTTTGCATCTTCAGGGTCTTGTTGACCACAAGCATTTAGGCTTCCTATCATAAGTAAAACAAATATACGTTTCATGTGCTTATAACAAATAAGAGTTGGTTTGGTTTAACTACTTTTGCGCCCATGTTTAAAAGATACTCAAAAGATTTTTGGTTGTTAAGTGCCAGCATGTTTTTCTTCATGCTTAGTTTCAACTTGATACTTCCTGAAATGAATGGTTTTATAAGCAACCTTGGAGGTAGCACCATAAAAGGAAGTATTATCTTTTTGTTTTCTATTGCTGCTGGCATTTCCCGCCCTTTTGCAGGTAAATTGGCTGATTTGATTGGAAGAAAAAGAAGTGTCTACATCGGCTTGATCATCGCTATTTCCGCTAGCATAAGTTATGCTTTTACCGGTACTTTATTCTTGCTTTTAGTACTCCGCTTTGCACATGGCTTGAGCGCTGGATTCGCACCAACAGGAGCTACTGCCTTGTTAACCGATATATTACCTGAAGGCAGAAAAGGAGCGGCAATGGGCCTGTGGGGCACTTTTATATCTTTGGGAATCGGGATAGGACAGTCATTGGGCTCATTTATTTTTGCGCATAGCAACTATGAAATTCTTTTTGTCACCTCTGCTGCATTTGGAATTCTTGCTATGCTCCTATTAAGTCCGATCAAAGAAACGCTTACTGAACAAAAAAAATTCAATTGGAAACAGTTATTGATCCAATGGGATGATGTTTTGGAGCCAACCGTCAAACCAGCCGCGTTAATCATGTTACTAACCGCAATTAGTTCAGGAGTTATATTCGTATTGACTCCAGACTACTCCACCTTTTTAAGTATTGAGAACAAAGGTTACTTCTTTGGAATTTATGTATTAAGCACGATTGGTATACGCTTGGTTTTTGCATCCTTGTCGGATCGTATCGGGCGACGAGAAACGATGCTTATCGGCTCTGCATTACTTATTTTTAGCATGATCCTTTTGAGTTTGGCAAACGACATTTGGAGTTATTCTTTTGCAGCCATCATCTTTGGTTTAGCTACCGGTATTTCCAGCCCTACTCTTTTTGCTTGGACAGCAGACCTCAGCCTTTCGCACCGCAGGGGAACGGGATCAGGAACCTTGTTTATTGCTCTGGAAATGGGTATTTTGATAGGTTCAGGGCTAACTTTTCTTTTTTACAAAAATACGATTGAAACTGCACGAATTTGCATGCTCATCGCTGCGGCCTGTGGTTTTCTTGCCTTCATCTTCTTGTTGCTTCAAATCAGAAGAGCCCGACTCATTCATGCTTCAAGTAACGCCTAACGAGCCAATGACCAAGATAGACCAGAGGTGTTAACAAAACGGCTATGACTAATTTTAAAAGGTAATTTGTCGGGGCGACTTCCATGTAGGTTGACACACTCATAGCACCAGGTAGAACAAATCCGATATACAGCACAATGTACGAGTCGATGAGTTGAGAGATAAGTGTACTCCCAGTACTGCGCAACCATATAAAACGATTACCGGTTTTGCGTTTGATGCGATCAAATAAATAGGCATCTAGAAGCTGTGATACCAAAAAAGCAATAATACTCCCCACAATGACAGCTTGCGCTTGTCCAAAAACTAAATTATATGCGTCATTGGTAGCTAGTTTAGATCCTTTGATTTCATAAGCCGGAATAGCCATGGACAGCCCTACAATTAAAAAACAATATGCAATAAGACCTGAAGTGATCCACGAAAGTCTGCGCACCGCTTTTTTACCATAAAATTCATTAAGTAAATCGGTTAGAAGAAAAACTACCGGCCATGGCAAGATACCTATGATGGTAATAAAAGGCCCAACTTTTTTACCAAAAAAATAGGTCTCTAATGGTATTTGAATTAACTTATTACTGATGAGTTCTGCCGTAACAGCATTGGTAATGAACAGACCAGACAACGCGATAAACAACCATTGTCTGCGCTCGTTGAGTTGTACTTGCTCCATGACGCTAAGTTACAACTTTAAGGTGTACCGTAGTCTAGACGCTTGGTTTTGATGTAGCGCCTAATGTAGTACTGAGAGGTGTTGAAATTATCGATTCTAACTCCCGTATTGGCAGAATGGATGAATTTTATTTCGGTTGGTGTCACCTCCACGACAAGGGCTACGTGTCCTACCTGATTAGAATTAACATTACTCCCCTTAAAAAACATGAGGTCTCCAGGACGGATATCTGCGATTTTTACGGTAGTTCCGAGTTCTGCTAAGCCATAACTTGTTCGAACGAGGTCAAAACCAAAATTTCCAAAAATGTAGTTGATAAAACCGGAACAATCAAAACCAGAAGGAGTAGTACCACCGTAGCGATATGGAACACCTAAGAAGCGCTTCGCATAATCGATGATCGCATCTACTTGAGGATCGTTAGATAGAGGAGTTTGGGGCTGGGTAGTTACATGAGGGGTTTGCGCCTCATAGGAATATATGCATGCGAAAAAGAGAAATACGAGAAATATGAGATTTATTTTCATTTTCTATGAGCCAATGCAAAAATAATAATTATTTTCGAATACTTATTCAAGTAGACAGATGCCCTCAATTGAAAATCAAACACTTAGCAAATTATATTACAGCATTGGTGAAGTAGCAGAGATGTTTCAGGTAAACGCCTCGCTTTTAAGATTTTGGGAGAAAGAATTTAATCTAATTGTTTCAAAAAAGAATAAGAAAGGAAATCGACTCTTTTCGGTCAAAGAAATTGAACAAATCAAGCGCATTTATCATTTTGTTAAAGTCGAAGGCTACACGCTTGATGGAGCCAAAAAAGCCCTCAAACAAAAAAGTACGCCTTCAATTCCGAATGCTACCACAAATGTACTAACCGACAATCAATCAAATCGCGTTTTAAAAACGGACCATTCCGACCTCATAGCAAGACTTGAAGGTATCAAAGCCAAGCTACTCCAACTCCCAATACAAACGCCAGCTTTGAATCAATCTTTTACCCAATTTCCACCAGAAAGTACTCCACAACAAGCAGTAAATCTGGTTAAGCCAATAACTAAGAAAGCTGTTGATAAACAAAAGCCTGCAAGCGATATGCCTACGCTGTTTGATTTTTAGGAAATGTCAACAGACCCCAAAATTCTTTTCATGTAATGCGGGACCTTTAGCATCCGCGAGCCGTACCAAGAGCAAATTTCACCATCGACCAAAAGCACAGTTGAACGAGGAAACAATAGTTTAAATTCATTCAGATGCTTTTCCTCGAACGGAAAAGGTTCTGAACTTAGAAAAATCAAATCTGGGTCTAGACTCACATGCTCCTTATCTATCAACACATCCTTGAGTTCGGGATATCTTTCTAGCTTACAAAAATTGACTAAACCAACGCTTTGCAACAGTGCGTGAATATAGGTATTCGTCCCGACGACGAAATAAGGATCTTTCCAAATAAAGTAGAGATAAGTAGCTTTATTACCATAAGCCCCTACTCCATGAAATCCCGATTTAATTTCATGAACTAATGCTTGTGCTGTTGCTAATTTCTCAACGCGTTTTCCGATTTCTAATAAGTAAAAATAAGCATCATCTAGCGCTTGAATATCCGTCAGTAGCACTTCATAATTAGCCATCAGTAGCTCGATCTCTTCTTTGGTATTCTCCTCTTTATTAGTAATAATAAGTGAGGGCTGAAGTTGGGCAATCTTTTCAAAATTTAATTTTTTAGTTCCACCAACTCTCGTCTTTTTTTGCCTCCAGTGTTCCGGGTGAATGCAAAACTTAGTGATACCAACAACTTCTTCATCTAGTCCTAGCGACCAAAGGTATTCAGTTAAAGAAGGAACCAAAGAAATGATCCGCATGATCAATTAAGCCATTGCTGAAATAACGTCGTAGCGAGAGACAATATGAAATTTACCGTTTTCTAATTCCACTAGCACTGCCGGAACCTGCTTGGAAATCAATTTACATATTTCTTCTACGGTCGTGTTTTTTTGAACTACAGGAAAAGCCGGACTCATGATAGAAGAAATGGGCGCATCTTTGAGTGATGGGTTCTCCACCAATAGCTGATAAACGTGGCTATCGTCGATAGACCCAACAAATTGTCCATCTTTCATCACCGGAATTTGTGAGATATCAAAATTGCGCATTTTTGCAATGGCGTGCGAAACTAATTCTTCGGCATATAGCGAGACCAACGGTTTTTTTCCATGTTTAGCCACAAGGTCGCCAGCTGTCAGTAATTCTTCCTCTAGAAAACCGCGCTCGCGCATCCATTCGTCGTTAAATATTTTACCAACATAACGACTTCCATGGTCATGAAATAACACCACCACAACATCATCTTGAGTAAGTTGAGCTCCCATTTGTAAAAGCCCTTTGATCGCAGCTCCAGCAGAGTTGCCAACAAAAATACCCTCTTCTCTTGCTAACTTTCTGGTATAAACTGCAGCATCTTTATCAGTCACTTTTTCAAAATGATCAATCACATTAAAATCCACATTGGCAGGTAAAATATCTTCACCAATACCTTCTGTAATATATGGATAGATCTCATTTTCATCAAAAATGCCCGTTTCTTTATATTTCTTGAATACTGAACCGTATGTGTCTATACCCCATATTTTGATATTCGGATTTTTTTCTTTGAGGTATTTTCCAACTCCTGAAATGGTGCCACCGGTGCCTACCCCCACAATAAAATGGGTGATTTTCCCTTCGGTTTGCTCCCATATTTCAGGGCCAGTTTGCTCGTAATGCGCTGTCCTGTTTGAAAGATTGTCGTATTGATTGACGTACCAGGAGTTTGGAATTTCATTTGCCAATCGACGAGAAACAGAGTAATACGAGCGCGGATCAGATGGTTCAACAGCAGTAGGGCATACAACCACTTCGGCGCCAACTGCTCGCAAAATATCCATCTTTTCCTTAGATTGTTTATCATTCAAAACACAAATGAGCTTGTATCCTTTTATGATACAAGCAAGTGCTAAGCCCATTCCAGTGTTTCCTGAGGTGCCTTCAATGACTGTGCCTCCTGGTTTTAAAATCCCTGCATTTTCTGCATCTTCGATCATTTTGACCGCCATTCTATCCTTGACAGAATTTCCAGGATTTGTAGTTTCTACTTTAGCATATACATTTGCCGTAATTGAAGTAGTTAATTTATTGATTCGGACCAAAGGTGTATTTCCGATCGTCTCGAGGATATTATTGTATACTTTCATGGATGAACTTTAGACAAAGTTAGTCATCTGTTTGAATTCATTAATTTTAGGGCATGTTAAAAATTAAATTCCTTAGTGTATTTGGACTTTTATGGTTGTTTACCTCGGCCCAAAAATGTCCAATTTTACCCACGCCTGCCGTTTTCCAGACTACTAATGGACAATTCATTAGTAGCGGCAACCTACTTATAGATCCTTCAAATATTACTCCCAACTTACTCAATGCATTCAAAAACTATGCATTATGGTCTAAAGGGATTCAAGTCATTCCTTTCGTACAAAATCCGATGGTCAAATTCAAAAAATTGACCAACGTCAAGCAAGACTCATACAGTATCAATATTGCAGAGCAAATTACCATTTCTTATTCGAGTGAGGCTTCCTGCTTTTATGCCTGGGTGTCTTTATTGCAGCTAGCTCAACAAACTGAAGGACAATTAGCATTTCAGAAATGCTTTGTAAAAGATTATCCAAAATTTCAATGGCGTGGTTTGCACCTCGATGTATCGCGTCATTTTTTCACAGTTGATGAAATCAAGCGCTTTTTAGACCTGATGGCCTATTACAAATTCAATACTTTTCATTGGCACCTCACGGACGATCAAGGTTGGCGGATTGAGATTAAAAAATATCCACTCCTGACAGAAGTTGGTGCTTGGCGCGATTCTACGGTAGAAAATCATTACACCTCCCTACCCCGCACTTACAATCATTCTCATTATGGAGGTTTTTATACACAAGAACAAATCAAAGAGGTTGTGGCCTATGCTGCAGACCGATTTATTGAAGTTGTTCCGGAAATCGAAATGCCAGGCCATGCCCGGGCTGCACTTGCTGCCTACCCTGAATTTTCTTGTACCGGCGAAGCACACGGTGTTGAAGGCCTTTGGGGTGTTTTCGACGACATTTTTTGTGCCAAAGAGGAAAGTATTTTATTCCTACAAGATGTCTTGACTGAAATTCTTCCGCTCTTCCCTGGTATGTATATTCACGTCGGAGGCGATGAAGCCCCAAAAACACGTTGGGAGGGTTGCCCCAAATGCCAAGCCGTCATCAAAGCCAATGGCCTTCACGACGCACATGAACTCCAAAGTTATTTCATTGGCCGCATGGATGCATTTCTAACGCAAAACGGCAAGAAACTTATCGGCTGGGACGAAATTCTTGAGGGCGGTCTTTCACCTAATGCTACCGTTATGTCTTGGCGCGGTTACGATGGAGGAAAAGCCGCGGCCGCACAAAATCATGATGTAGTTATGTGCCCGGGCTCACATTGCTACTTCGATCATTATCAAGGTCGAGGGGCTGAAGAACCACTCGCTATAGGTGGCTTTACATCTCTTGAGAAAGTATTATCCTTCGACCCAATCCCATCAGATATGACTACCGCGGATGCCGCCTACGTTTTAGGTGCACAAGGCAATCTATGGACCGAATATATCCCAAATATGGCGCAATTGGAATATATGGCTTACCCAAGGGCTATTGCCTTGAGTACTACACTTTGGTCAGAGAACAGACCTTCCTACGAAGATTTTTTTGCTGATCTGAGTACTTATCATTTTCCATTTTTAAGTTCTAAAAATGTTCATTTCTCTAAAAGCTGCCTCAAACCCGAAATCAAAACAACAAGAGCACTAGATTGGGGTATTTTGATTGAAAAGGCACCTGCTAAAGGAAACAATGCAGCGTCAACAGTCCTAGCCGAAATTAAGGCTACCAAAAGAAAAACCAAAACCGTTCAGATTACAGTAGATCAAGGTCCGAACTTGCCTTCTAAAAAATTAAATGTCCTTGCACACAAAGCACTTGGAGCAAACATCAATTTCATCACCAAACCAAGTCCTAAATATGACAATGGGTCGCTCACTATTGTCGACGGTCAATTGGGCGCACGCCCTTGGAAAGGAAATGAATGGTTGGGCTTTGACAGTGATAGCGTCGCATTTGACATTTTGTTGGACAAACCTATCAAAATCAAAGAACTACGCATCCATACCCTGCACGACCCTAATAGCTGGATTTGGGCCGCTCAAACTTACAACATTTCCTTTTCAAAAACCGGCGTGGGCAATGGTATAGTAGATGGTTATTCTACCGACGAAATCATCACAATTGATGAGATCAATGAAAAAACCCAAATCATTCATGTGGTTTTATACGGCTTAGGGCGTATTCCAACTGGCAGTCCAGGCGCTGGAAATGTTCCTTGGCTGTTTATCGATGAAATTGAAGTGCGCTAGGGAATGATCCCTAAGCGCACAGCGTGAACAATAATGCCAGCAGTATTTCGAACATCCAACTTTTCAATAATCCTCATTTTATGCGTTTCTACCGTTCGCGGGGAAATTTGTAAGTCATGAGCAATTTCTTTGCATGTTTTTTCCTGACAGATACCACGAATTACATCTATTTCTCTAGCGGTGATGCGTTCCAGCGTATTGATGGTCCGACGTTCAGCATCTAGCAAACGCTTGGAGTTTGGGTGAAGATACGAGTGCTGAAAAAAAACTTGCCGAAACGCTGAGACTGCTTCTTCTTGCATATTCCATTTATTGACTACCCCGTGGAATCCCCATTTGAGATAAAGTGGAACTAAGGCTGTTTTAAAATTAGGGACTAACAACAAAAATTTTGCATTTGGCCATGCAGACATCCAAAAATGAAGATACACTTTATCGAGCTCGGTTAATAAATCGGCATTAATCATGATCACTTGAATACCCACCCCTGAAAATCGAGCCCTGAAATCAGTGAGTGTTGAAGAATCCCCTACCCACTCAAAATCATTTCGAGATTCGAGTAAAGAACGTAATCCGGATTTAAAAATAATGTCTGGTTCTATAAAAGCCACGCGAATACGGGCACCCAAATAATTACTCATACAACTTGCATTTTAATAGAGCAAAAGCTCTGGTTAGGGATTAATACAAGTAGTCGTGTTTCATGTCGTAAAGTTAAGCGGAGACCTAGAAAAGGACTTCAGTAGATTGACGGATAAGCTTCAAAAAAAGTTGCATTGATTAGAATTTCTGCGCAAATAAACCTTTAGGTCCTTTGGGATGTTCTATCTTTGTAAAAACAAAAATTAGAATATGTCACAAAGGAATTGGCAAAGCATTAAAAACTACCAAGACATAAAGTTTGAGTTTTTTGAAGGTATCGCAAAGATTACCATCAATAGACCCCAAGTATATAATGCTTTCAGACCAGAAACAAATTTTGAAATGCTAGATGCCATGGATATTTGTCGCGAGCGGCCAGATATCAATGTAGTTGTCTTTACCGGTGCCGGTGACAAAGCATTCTGTTCTGGAGGCGACCAAAATGTTAAAGGAATTGGGGGCTACATTTCAGAAAATGGAGTACCAAGACTCAATGTTTTAGATTTACACAAAGCCATTCGATCTTTACCCAAGCCCGTTATTGCCATGGTAAACGGATACGCAATTGGTGGCGGTCATGTACTTCATGTTGTTTGCGACCTAACCATTGCTTCCGATAACGCACGATTTGGTCAGACTGGCCCGAAAGTGGGAAGTTTCGATGGTGGCTTTGGTTCCTCGTATTTAGCTAGACATGTAGGACAAAAGAAAGCGCGTGAAATCTGGTTCTTGTGCAATCAATATACCGCCGCAGAAGCAGAGCAAATGGGCATGGTAAATAAAGTTGTCCCCTTTGATCAACTTGAAGATACAGTTGTAGAGTGGTCTAAAACCATCATGAAAAGAAGTCCGCTGGCTATTCGCATGATCAAACGCGCAATGAACGCCGAACTTGATGGCCAACACGGCCTCATGGAATTGGCCGGAGACGCTACGTTATTGTATTACCTCACCGATGAAGCACAAGAAGGCAAACACGCATTTTTAGAAAAGCGTGATCCAAATTTCCAACAATATCCTAAATTTCCATAAATCATGGATTTCAAAAACATTCAACCTACAGCCTTATGGCAACATTTTGCCGACCTCAATGCCGTTCCAAGACCCTCCAAAAAAGAGGAACGAGTAATAGCCTTTATGAAATCATTTGGAGAAGAACTAGGGCTTCAAACTACCATTGATGGCTGCGGAAATGTCGTCATTAAAAAACCAGCTACTGCTGGCATGGAAGATCGTCAAACTGTCATTTTGCAAAGTCATCTCGACATGGTACATCAAAAAAATGCAAGTACTGTTTTTGACTTTGATCTTCAAGGAATTGAAATGTATCAGGATGGAGACTGGATTCGTGCAAAAGGCACAACTCTTGGTGCTGATAACGGAATTGGTGTAGCCGCTATTATGGCCCTCCTTTCCAGCACAACCATTCCCCACCCTTCTTTAGAAGCCTTTTTTACAATCGACGAGGAAACCGGAATGACTGGTGCCAAAGAAATGGACTCGAGTCTTTTGAGTGGCACCATATTATTGAACCTCGATACCGAGGATGACGATGAACTTTCGGTTGGTTGTGCCGGTGGAATAGATACCAATACACATTACAGCTTCAAACCAGTAGCAATCGCCCCTGGATATCATACGCTAGCAATAAAAATTGAAGGACTACTTGGCGGCCATTCAGGTATGGATATCGATAAAGGCAGAGGTAATGCCAATAAATGGATGGCCCGCTTATTATGGGAACTTTCACAAGATCAGCATATTCAACTTGTACAATTTGACGGCGGAAGTTTGCGCAATGCGATACCACGTGAAGCAACAGCGATTATAGCCGTTGGTCATGTTGATCAAAGCATCGAGCAGTTAGAAAAAATGGAGGAAGTATTGAAGAGTGAATACCACCTCATTGAACCCCATTTTAAGTTAAACGTCGCGCCCATTCAAACTACGCTCAGTGCCGTTTCAGATGCCGATATTAAAAAGATTATCGCAACGCTGTGCGGTGTTATTAATGGTGTTTACCGCATGAGCCCAGATATTGATGGACTAGTTGAAGCTTCCTCCTCTTTGGCGCGTGTAGTTATCGATAACGGTCAATTTACTACACAATCATTGCAACGCAGTTCCGTGGAAAGCACTAAAGCAGAAGTGAGTATGTCTCTTCGCTGTGCATTTGAAAATATGGGAGCAACAGTTGAACAGAGCGGTGATTATCCTGGATGGAAACCAAATGCAAAATCACCCATTCTTGCCCACATGCGCTCGCTGTACCTAGAGCTCTATGGCGAAGAACCAAAAGTTAAAGCTTGTCATGCAGGCTTAGAATGTGGTTTACTAAGTGAAAAATTACCTGGAGTAGACATGATCTCTTTCGGACCAAACATCAGAGCTGCTCATTCACCTGACGAATGTGTTCAAATTTCTTCAGTTCAAAAATTCTGGAATTATCTTTTAGCCAGCCTATCAAATATCCCTAAAGCTTAAGCACAAACCTATGTCTCAAACACTCCATACCATTGAAGAAGCGATTTTTGAAATCCAACAAGGCCGCGTAGTTATTGTAGTTGACGATGAAGATCGCGAAAATGAGGGCGATTTTTTGACAGCTGCAAGAAATGCAACTCCGGAGCTCATCAACTTTATGGCTACACATGGTCGTGGCCTTATTTGCGCTCCAATTAGCGAAGATCGTTGCGATCAACTGGGCCTTGAACTCATGGTCAGAAATAATTCAGCAGCATATGAAACTCCTTTCACTATCAGCGTTGACCTAATCGGACACGGTTGCACCACTGGTATTTCAGCTAGTGATCGTGCAAAAACCATCCTAGCAATGATTGATCCAGCAATTAGACCTGAAGAGTTAGGCAAACCAGGCCATATCTTCCCTCTGCGTGCAAGAAAAGGCGGAGTTTTACGTCGTGCTGGACACACGGAAGCAGCCGTTGATTTGTCACGCCTTGCCGGATTTGAAGAAGCTGGCATCATTGTTGAAATTCTCAATGAAGATGGCACTATGGCAAGACTACCACAACTGCTTGAAATCGCTAAAAAATTTGATCTAAAAATCATCAGTATTGCAGACCTTATCAAGTATCGTATTGCTCACGAATCTCTGATTAAAGAACAAGTTCAGGTAGAAATGCCTACTGCTTTTGGAGACTTTCAGTTGCGTGCTTTTAAAGACCAAAGTAATGACCAAGATCACTTAGTACTTACCAAAGGGACTTGGTCGGAAGATGAAGCTGTGTTGGTAAGGGTCCATTCCTCTTGTTTGACCGGTGATATTTTTGGCAGTTGTCGCTGCGATTGCGGACCACAATTGCACAAAGCTATGGAGCTCATCAATCAAGAAGGAAAAGGTGCTATCGTATATATGAATCAAGAAGGTCGCGGTATTGGCTTACTCAATAAGCTCAAAGCCTATAAACTTCAAGAAGAAGGTCTAGACACCTATGAAGCCAACGAAAAACTTGGCTTCAAACCCGATGAACGCGATTATGGTATTGGCGCTCAAATATTAAGAGCAATTGGGATAAGCAAAATGAAACTGATGTCAAACAACCCCAAAAAGCGTACGGGTCTAATTGGTTATGGACTTGAAATCATAGAAAATATTCCACTCGAAATCGAAAGCAATATTCATAACGAACGATACCTCCAAACCAAGCGCGACAAGGCCGGGCATACACTTAAAATGAAGCACTAATGCTCGAAGCAAGAGCCATAGAGAAAAATTACGGTGAGTTGCCAATTTTAAGAGGCATCGACCTCTTTGTTGCACCTGCAGAAATAATTTCGATTGTCGGTGCTTCTGGCGCTGGTAAAACCACTCTACTGCAAATACTTGGCACACTTGACGTTCCTAGCAAAGGTGAACTTTTCATCGAAGGTCAAAATCCGTTCATTCTTCAAGAAAAAGCGCTTGCACATTTTAGAAATCAGCGAATTGGTTTTGTTTTTCAATTCCATCAATTATTACCTGAATTTACAGCGCTTGAAAACATTGCACTTCCAGCATTGATCGGAGGAAGTAACCAAACTGATGCACTCCAAAAAGCCCAAAAACTATTGGATCGTTTTGGGCTTTCTAATCGAGCAAACCATAAGCCAGAGGCCTTGTCTGGTGGTGAACAACAACGTATTGCAGTTGCAAGAGCTCTTGTCAATCAACCTGCATTGATATTTGCCGATGAACCTTCCGGGAATCTAGATACTGAAAATGCCAACTCTTTACATCAGCTATTTATCGAATTGCGTGAAGAGATGAAACAAAGTTTTGTGATTGTAACGCACAACACCCAGTTTGCTCAAATGGCAAATCGCTGTTTAACGATGCAAGATGGACTTTTTGTATAACGGAAACGACCAGGATCTTAAAGAATTCTTGGACTTCAAAGCACAGCAATACGAACATCCTCGGTTTATTGAAACAGATCCTATTGCTCTTGCCCATCAGTTCACGCAAAAAGAAGACATTGAAATTATCGCTTTTCTAATGTCTAGTATTGCTTGGGGTAATAGACAAAGTATCCTTAAAAGTGGAGAGAAATTAGTTTCTATTCTGGGACCTTCTCCCTTGGAATATGTCCTTACATATAAGGATGGTACATGTCCTCCTTTTATTCACCGCACATTTAACCAAACAGACCTAAATGGTTTTTTTCTCGGACTTCAGCATTTATATTTAAATGGTGGTCTCCAATATGCCTTTCACGGCAAAAGCGACCAACTTGATGAATACATCTTAAATTTCAGGTCTAAATTCATCCCCTTTTTAGCTTCAAGAAGTCTCAAACACGTGGCAGATCCTGCAAATGGCTCGGCAGCAAAACGACTAGTTATGTTTCTAAGATGGATGGTCAGAAGTCCAAAAAATGGAGTGGATTTTGGATTATGGGAACATATTCCACTCAACATACTGCATGTACCACTTGATGTTCATACGGGAAATATTGCTCGAAAGCTCGGCTTAATTACCAGAAAGCAAAACGACTGGAGAACAAATGTTGAACTTCAAAAAAAATTACTTCTATTCGACTCGATTGACCCAGCCAAATACGACTTTGCACTTTTTGGGTTGGGAGCTTTTGAAAAATTCTAATGTGGTAAAGGTAGTGGTACCAGATGTAAATAAGGGGCTATATTTCCTCCTTGACGCTTTTCTAATACTAAATGATCAGCGTCGAGTGATTTGAGTTTAAACACCCACTTTTCCTTTCCGACTTGAATGCTGAGTTGCTCCTTTTTTTCATGAAATTTGAAATGCCCTTCGTCGTAAACACCTTTATCAAAATCACTAAAAGAACCTACTAGGACTTCGCCAGTTAAATAAAAAACAAAAAGAATTTCTCCCCAATTACTTTGATGAAGTTCATCGTATTTTAACTGTTGGGTTCCTTTGAGCATCCAGACCTTGCTATTTCCACCACTGAGCCAATGTGTATGATCGGCTGTGAATGTTTGCTCTCCGTTGATACATGCACTAAGTAAGAGCAAGATTAAACTAAAATACCAATTGCTTTTCATTGAGGATTTTTAAAATTTCAGCCGAAACCTTTGCTTGTTTTTCTGGCTTGATATTCGCGTCGTTAATTTGCTCACAGCAAACATATTGATATCGACTTTGCTTCCAAGAAAAAAGACAGTTGTAAAAATACTTTTGCCCTTCGTATCGCTCAAAAAATCGAATGACTACATCGTCATAATGATCAGGTCTTGGCCTAAATTCTATTGGGTAACCAACAAAACCATTTGCTTGTACTATTTCTTGACCTTCTTTTTCGTAAACTACAAGTCTGCGAACTGGAAAACCATTTACTCCAGCTTTCAACAAAACCATACACCCATTAGATATGTTGAAGTCTTTTTTCAAAGGAAATACCCTAAAAAAATTGGGTGTACATGATGGTTTTAATAAATCTTCACTCCAGTTGATGGTGCTATCGCACAGCTTTAATTCCTTCAATATTTCTGGTTCTACATCACTTAAAAACGTATTCGTTTTAAAATCCGTACTTACCGAAACGTTCGTAGTCTGTTTTTGACTAGTCTTTTTTACTGGTTTGGTCGGTTCCCCTGACTGAAGCATATAGACTCCAACTATGATAATAATTAGAACCAAAAGGAACAATACATATTTGGTCTTTCTCATTTGTGAAAAATTGATGTTGATAATTTTCTGGCTTTTTCTAAAGCTTCTAAATCTATTCGATGCTCAAATAAAGTACTGGACGTAGCTAATAATGATTCCGTAGCCAAATTACCTATGAGTTCATCTTTTGCCATTGGACAACCTCCATAACCTCCAATTGCAGTGTCAAAATGTGTACAACCACCGGCTATAACTGACTCTATGAGCGCATGCTCTTGACCTGGAGTTACGTGCAAATGAGCTGCAAAATCTAATTTTGGAAATGCTGTAGTCAGAGATGAAAATAATTCTTTTGCTATTTTTGGTGTCGCACAAGCAATTGTATCAGATAAGGCATAGGCCGCTATATCAAAACGCTGTTCCAATTTCTCGACCCACTCCATCACCAATTCTGACGACCAAACATCTCCGTAAGGATTCCCAAACCCCATAGAAAGATAAACGCGTAATTTCTTACTGTGCTGTTGGCAAATGTTTGCGATTTCCTCAAGTCGAATCAAGGATTGGTCTATATTTGAGTTTGTGTTTCTCAGTTGAAATGTTTCTGATACTGAGAATGGATAACCCAGTATGGATATTTGGTCATGTTGCACGGCAGACAGCGCTCCTCGTGAATTTGCAATAATGGCAAGCAATTGGGTCGATGATTCTTCCAACTGAGCACAGACCTCAGCGCTATCCTGCATTTGAGCAATTGCCTTTGCTGATACAAAACTCCCAAAATCTAAGGTATCAAAACCACATTTGAGTAAGGCATTCAGATATGCTACCTTCTTTTCTGTCGGTATCCATTCCTTGATGCCTTGCATCGCATCTCGTGGACATTCGGTTATTTGAAGTTTTGCTCTGGTCATTGTTTTCTATCTACCTTTTAGCAAGGATTTATTGATCGCTTTTACGAGTGCAGGACCTTCATAAATAAAACCAGTATACAATTGAACTAAACTCGCTCCTGCTGAAAGTTTATCTAATGCATCTTGTGCACTGTGAATTCCTCCAACTGCAATCATTGGAATACTCCCTTCTGATTTTTGATGAATATAATGAATCATTTCCGTTGATCTCCTTGTGACTGGCTTTCCAGAAATACCACCCGGACCTAAACTATCTACTATATTTTTTGGTGTTTGAAGATCTTCACGAGAGATGGTAGTATTGGCAACAATGAGACCGCCAATTTTCGTAATGCTCACAATATCAATAATCTCATCAATTTGAGAATTGGTGAGATCTGGAGCGATTTTGAGTAGAATAGGTTTGGGAATAGTCATTTCTTGGTTGCGCTCTTGCAGGCGTACTAAAAGATCTTGAAGGGGTTCTTTTTCTTGCAATGCACGCAAATTTGGCGTGTTTGGAGAGGAGACATTAACAACGAAATAATCTACAAATGGAAAAAGTGCCTCAAAGGAAAACAAATAATCAGAAGCAGCTTCTTCATTGGGAGTCCATTTGTTTTTCCCAATATTACCCCCAATAATGATTTTTTTATTTTGTCGAGATTTGAGCTGTTCTATTGCTGCTTCAACACCTTCATTGTTGAACCCCATTCTGTTCAAAATGGCATGATCTGCTTTGAGTCGAAAAAGACGGGGCTTCTCATTACCTGGCTGAGCCTTTGGAGTAATTGTTCCAATTTCAATAAATCCAAAACCACAATCTGCCAAGGCATCAATATGCTGTGCATTTTTATCAAAACCTGCAGCAAGGCCAACGGGATTCGGAAATTTTAATCCAAGGAATGATGTTTCTAGTTTGGGGCTTTCAACCACATAAAGCATTCGAAAAATTGCCCTTGAAGGGGGGAAACGATGTATTAAATTCAGAAGACCGACCACAAAATAGTGCACTTTCTCTGCATCAAACTGAAAGAGAACAAAACGAAATAATTTGTACATACACAAATGTACAAACTATTTCATGTCAGCGCGCTTAAACCAAAAGGAGTAAGCAAACTGTTAACAAGGGATAGTACCAATAACGCCAGGGATTCAGTACTTTTTGTTGGTAGTTTAGAGCCGCCAAAATTTCATTGAAATTTTGATGCTTGCGAACTTCTTCTCTACTAGGTTCTTTTCGGTCGAGTAAAATTTTAAGCATAATTATTCTTTTTGATGGAAATATTCCTTGAGTTTGAGTACTGCACGAAATGTTTTGACCTTGGCATTATTTTCAGTCAAGCCACAGATTTCTCCAATTTCTTTGAATGAGCGCTTTTCAAAAAAACGCATTTCAACTAATTGAAGCTGCTGATCTTTAAGACCTTTCAGGGCCCTTAGAAGTTTCGCCTTGTCTTGTTCGCTGTAATCTTCTGTCCAGTCTTCGATGACTTGCTTAAGGACAACGTTTTCAATACTTACAGTACGCTGTGCTTTTTGGTCACGAAAACTCTGATATAGCTCGCTCTTGGCAATACGAAATAACCAAGCTGAAAAAGGCAAGCCACGATATTCATATTTGTGTAAGGCTTGTAGTGCCTTAACAAATACATTTGAGGTGATATCGTAGGCTTGTTCTTCCTCCTCAACACGGCGATATACATAACGAAAAATGGCATCATGATAACGCTCGTAGAGAGGAGCGAAAAAGCGTGGATCTTGTTGAGCACGCTCAATTTGAGTTCTTTCTTCTTCTGGAAGAAAAGACTGCTGCTGAAAGGAGAATTGGAGAGGCATAGTCTTTGGTTTTAAGGAGTTTAGCTCAAGAGGCTTGCAGTCCTCTTAAAGTGATAACGCGGCAATATTTGTTTTGGTACATTTTTTTTGAAAAAAAATTAAAATTGTTTTCTTAATCGTATGGAAATCTGAATTTGCGTACTATTTTGTTGAGTCCATAAGTGAGTGCTACTCATCAAAATCCCAAACTGCCATTTATCCTTAGTTGTGTACTGAAACGCCGCCAATCGGTAAGTTCCTACCCCATTAAGCCTTAAGTTTTGAGCACCAAAGCCAACTAAATAAGGATAAGTAAAAAGCAGCGGAGATCCGGGTGGAACTTGATATGCGCCAAATATAAATTCAAAGCGAAGTGGTTTTGAAAATTTTTGATGGCGCCAAGTAAACGCCATAAGCTTGCTCGAACTAGATTGAGCACTAAAAGCACTGAATTGGGTAACTATTCGGAGCTCCTCTGATTTTTCTATCTTGAAATCAGCAGTAAAAGCGACCCGATATTGTAGAGCTGACGTGGTTTTATCTCTCAGAAATAATTGACAAGAATAGGTTTGAGTCTTGCTCTTTTGTAATTGCCATAGAAGGCGCGTCTCATTGAAGCTCATTGGCAACAAACTGATTTGTAACGCATGAGGTATTTGAACGTATTCATTAGACAATTGAATTTGAAGAGAATTAAATGCTATCCATTTGAGTTGAAAAATACAAGCTCTTTCATTTGAACTACTACTGGAATTGCTAATTGGATTGGAATAAAACGACTGATAACTAGGTCCGTAAGCGCGAAAATGAAGGCCCAACTCTAATTTGCTATTGAGGTAATAGATAAAGGCAGCATTCAAGGCAATCGACTGCCGAAGGGAATTATATTGACTGCATAAAGCTACACATTCTGCATAGCCATATAACTGTCTCCAAGTTCCTTGAAAGTATCCTCCCATGCTGCAAAATGACAAGGCCTTTTTGGGATTAAGAATAAGATTGGAATCAATGGTAGACTGTACATTTAAATGTTGATAAAGAATTAAAGCGCCACATTGATATAAAGAACGCTTCCTCCTTATTCCTATGCCTATTAGTTGCTCTAGTTCATTTTTACGTTTAGCCATTTCAGACGCTGTTCTGTGAAGTCCTGAAGTGTAGGTCAGGTTGATGTCTTCATTTAGCGTGTCAGTAAGCGCTTTAAAATCGATGCGCTTGAGAGATGAAATGAATAGCAATTCGAGGTTGGGTAAATTCGCTGTTAGGGCTAGGCCTTGTAAAAACCTTTGTTCGTCTTTACCTTGATAGGGTTTAAGACCGGCAGGATTTCTGGCTAAATGCAGTAGGTCTATACTCTTGCCTAAGCCTCTTGAACTCCAAAGTTGAAGACCTTGCCCCCACTGGATCTGGTAGGAACCCAAGATCCATTTTTGAACGAAATTAGATTTTTGTTGAGATTCCCAAGCAATGTATGCCGACATGAAGTCAAAGCCTTTAGTTGGATGCTGATGCCAAACTGGCTCTCCAGCATCTTTGGCAATTTGAGCGCCAAATCGCCAATTCTGATAAAAAAATAAGCAGCGTTGCTGAAAACTAAATGCAGGCCCCAAGTGACTTGAGTCTTGTTGCCACAAAAGCTTATTTTGATGATGGAGAAGTGTTGGAAGCTTAGCTACCAAGTCACATTGGCCAGATAAATTTGAATGAGCAACCCTGTGTTGTCTTGGAGGCAATACTATGAAATGTTCACTATTCAAAATGATTGTAGGGAGGTCGGATTGGAGCAAACCTTGTAATTGATAGCTATTTTGAATACTCCCACCATTTTCAAAAAAAATGAATAATTGCTGGGAATCCTCAGCAGTAATGAGCTGTTGGGCAAGCATATTTTCAAGTTCAGATCTAATAATTGGAATGGCATTTTCTAAATTTTGGGCTGATTCATACGGAATTTGCGCACGCATTTGCCCACAGGAAAATATCAAGGAAAATAGCGTGAGTAATAGCATTAGCGAAAATTTAATCCTAGTTGTAGCGCAAGACCTTGGCCTTTGTTCCAGGATTGACCTACTATTAATCGACGGTTATTGTCAGAGGTAAAGGTCAATGTATAACTATAAAATTGCGGGTAAACACCACAGGAAAAGCGCAGGGAAACGCTAGATAATTGTTGGCAGATAGAAATGTAGGCAGTGGGTAAATATGGAGGATGCCAAAGTAATCCTTGCGCAAATGAAACTTGCTGATCTAACTTCCATACATGCTCCATTGCCATTTGAGCTAGTTCTACCTGTCCAATTTGATAAATTACAAAGGATAAGAAATGATGAGGAGCAGCTTGATATTGCATACCGAAGCGACCACTTGCCATAGAAATCGATCCGTAATACTTTGGCTGGGCGTAAAATGCAAGTTGTAAGCCAATACCGATTTGAAGATGAGGATAAAGCGAGAGCGCAAGCGCGTGTACGGTCTGAATTTGACTTGTCGATATGTGATAAATACCTCCCAATTCGTGATAGATGTGAATAGTTTTGAATTTGTAGTAAGCATTGAACCCACCAGAAAACAACCCTGGAACCTGTATTGGTGTATTGGAATAAAACCGAAGGCCATTTGTAGCCCGTGAATGACTTGCCGCAGGATTGAATTGCTGTTGATTTTCAGAAATTGCATTTAATAGTCCTGGGGTTGTGTACGCAATTTGATAAAGACCATCTATCTGACCACATAAGGAAAAGGGAAACTGCAACAAAAGTATAAACAGAATTAAGCTGTGCTTCATGAATCAAATTTAGCAGTGACGTGCAAGAAGCTTTTCAGTAAATTCAGCACTTCAAGAAGAGATTCAGTATATTTGAGGACAGTTAATTTTATGTCAAAAGTTTCGATTCCATTTTCAGCCGTTTCTCAGCCAGTTTGGCAAGATCAATTGCAAAAAGAGCTCAAGGAAAAAACAGAGCTGTTACAATATCAATCAGAAGTGGAAGGTATTCAACTTTCACTAGCCAACTTAGAGCAACCTCGACTTGCTCAGCAAGAAACGGAATCAATAAATTGGCAACGCATGGTAGCTGTCCATGCCTCTACAGCCAAACAGAGCAACGCCCTGTTACTCGAGGCGCTCATGCAAGGAGCAGATGCCATATTCATAGACCAAACGAGCACTGATACGGATTACCAAACACTACTCCAAGCAATTGAAATTGAATATATAAGTTGCCTCATCTGCTTTGATAATCCCGCAGCTATTGATCATTTCATAGACACTATCGGAATGGAGAAAGCTTCAAAATGTATTATTTTGAAACGCTTTGGACCAAATCAGAATTTCATTAGCACCTTTGGAATACAACAAATAGGAGCAAATAGCACAACTGAACTAGCTAAAGGCCTACTTGATTTGCAGCAATTACTCGAAACCAACCCCCAATCAATGACAATCTACATTGAATCAGGAATTGGTGGTGAATACCTCCTAGAAATTTCAAAATTTAGGGCCCTCAAACATTTGGTTCGGCAATTAGCACTCATTCACAAGGTTGAAATTGATCTAAAGATTATTGCAAAAACAGGTTTTTGTAACAAAAGTCTAATAGATCCTTACACCAATTTACTTCGACTTTCAACCGAAAGTCTAAGCGCAATTATGGGCGGCGTGCATTTGTTATGCGTCCAAGCTTACGATATGCTCTCTACAGAAGGACCAAGTTCTTTTGCTCAAAGAATGGCACTCAATGTTGCAAATTTAATCAGTGAAGAAGCGCATTTGGGAACAACCCAAGACTTGCTCTATAATGCATACGCTATTGAACAGCTCACCTTTAAAATTGCTGAAAAAACTTGGCAACTTTTATGTTCACTTGATACTGCACAATCTGGTGCCCAAGAAATCCTGTTGGAGCAAATTTCGGAAACCAGGAAAGTGCGTACGCATTTGTTTAACTCAAGCAATCATATACTAATTGGTATCAATGCCTTTGCAAATGAATTTGAAAGTCCTACAGCGCAATGGGGTGAACTGCCTCAAGTATTTGGCCTCCCCTATTTAATTTTTGAAAAAATTGCAAACTAATGCCAAGAATTGCACTCGAAACATACCGTCAACTAGATTGGTCTAAATTGACCAAGGAACCTCAGCCAGCAACTTTTCGTTCGGGAATAGCTCCTTTCTTAGGAGGGCCCTATGCTTCCATGTATTTATCCAAACCATGGACAATTCGACAATACGCTGGTTTTTCTACAGCGGAAGCATCTAATGCTTTCTACAGACGAAATCTTGCTGCGGGTCAGAAAGGACTGAGTGTAGCTTTCGATTTAGCCACTCACCGAGGTTATGATTCAGATCACGAACGCGTCATTGGAGATGTCGGGAAAGCAGGTGTAGCAATAGACTCCATCGAAGATATGAAGTTGCTTTTCGATCAAATTCCTCTTGGTGAAATGTCGGTCTCAATGACCATGAATGGCGCCGTGTTGCCAATTATGGCATTTTATATTGCAAGCGCACATGAACAGGGTGTTTCATCTGACCAACTAAGTGGAACAATCCAAAATGATATTCTTAAAGAATTCATGGTGCGCAATACCTACATTTATCCTCCTTCACCCTCTATGCGCATCATTGCAGATATATTTGCATACACTTCGGCTCAGATGCCTAAATTCAATTCAATCTCCATCTCTGGCTATCACATGCACGAAGCGGGCGCCACCGCCGCAATTGAACTGGCTTATACACTCGCCGATGGCTTAGAATATATCAGAACGGGATTAAATGCAGGCTTAGCCATTGACGATTTTGCTCCGCGGCTAAGTTTCTTTTGGGCAATTGGTATGGATCACCTGACTGAGGTTGCAAAATTAAGAGCAGGCAGAGTGTTGTGGGCCAAATTAGTGCAACAATTTGAACCTAAAAAAAGCAAATCACTTGCTTTACGGACCCATTGCCAAACCTCCGGATGGTCGTTGACTGAACAAGATCCATTTAACAACGTGGCTAGAACATGTCTTGAGGCCTTATCTGCAGTAATGGGAGGAACGCAATCATTGCATACAAATGCATTAGATGAGGCAATTGCGCTCCCAACAGATTTCTCTGCGCGGATTGCACGAAATACCCAAATCTATCTACAAAAAGAAGTAGGTATCACCCAATTCATTGATCCTTATGCCGGTAGCCAAGCAGTTGAATCGAGAACAAACGAACTTATTGAAGAAGCTTGGGAGCTGCTAACAGAAATTGAAAATTTAGGAGGTATGGCTAAAGCAATTGAAACAGGCCTACCTAAAATGCGAATTGAGGAAGCAGCAGCGATAAAACAAGCGCGCATTGATGCAGGACACGAAATAATTGTCGGAGTCAATCGTTATCTAACAGAGGAAAAAAGTCAGATAGAAATTCGAGAAGTCGATAATACTGAGGTAAGGAAATCTCAGCTACAGCGACTGCAACAAGTTAAATCTGGTCGTGATCAGATAGCTGTTAACAAGCTGCTCCAAGAACTGAGAACCGCAGCAGAAGGCTCTCAAAATTTACTAGAAATAGCTGTGCGGTGTGCAAAAGCACGCTGTACACTTGGTGAGATTTCAAAAGCATTGGAAGATGTATTTGGTCGCTACCAAGCAAAAATCAGAAGTATTAGTGGCGTTTATGCCAAAGAAATTATGAATGATCCAGATTTCAATCAAGCAAAAACCTTGCTCAATGAATTCATAGAGCTAGAAGGACGCAGGCCTCGAATCATGATCGCCAAGATGGGGCAAGATGGTCACGACCGAGGTGCTAAAGTAATTGCAAGTTCCTTTGCAGATATTGGTTTTGATGTAGATATTGGGCCGCTCTTTCAAACTCCATCGGAAGCCGCCAAGCAAGCAATCGAAAATGACGTACACATTGTCGGTGTTTCTTCATTGGCTGCTGGACATAAAACACTTGTCCCGGCCGTTATAGATGCGCTCAGAAAAGAAGGTCGTTCTGACATCATGGTCGTAGCAGGTGGAGTCATTCCGCAGCAAGATTACGCGTATCTTTATAAGGCTGGTGTCTTCGGAATATACGGTCCTGGCACAAAGATTGCATTAGCAGCACAAGAAATCTTGTGTCTTTTGATCAAGAGCCATCAATAAATTTTATTAATTTCGAAAAGAATTGTTTGAATTCAATATGTTAAAACCCACCACAATGAGACTTTTACTTCTTACCTCACTTTGTTTGATCTTTACAAGTTCCCTTCTTGCACAACAACCAACACTTCAATTGAAAGAATCTAAACGTGTCATTACTTTAGATGACGAAAAAGGAGGAAATACGTCAGTTGAAATGCGAAGTATTTTTACTGCTGCCGGAACAAAAAAAGTCAGCACGGAATGGATTATCTCCGGTGAACAAGGCAAAGATTGGGAATTTACAAAAGGAGATCAAAAGAGCGACATCATCGAGGTCAATTTCAAGCGAGTTGGAAATTATTCAGTCTCATTAAATGTCACCTACGCCATTAAAAAAACCCTTAGAAATGGGGAAGTTGAAGAGGAAGAATTTGATTTATATGTCGACAACGACAATTTTATTACTGTTACCAACAACCTTGATGAGCTCACTCAGTTACATGCAGATTCCAACTTTATCAAGTTAGTTAAGCGCGCTGGCGATTACACTGTCAAGTCAAAATATGCAAATGACCCTACCCCTTACATCTTCTTGGCGAAAGGTCTTTATGGTGTATATCGTAAAGATTTAAAAGATCCTATGATTCAAGACCCTTTCGAAGAGGCTATAAATGCTTGTGCAACAGCCATTGAGCGAGATGAAAACGGTGTTTTCAGAATGCCTATTCACAAAATGTGGCTTAATGGTTTTCAGTTAGAACTGCTCAATAACGGTGTGCGTTACATACTAGACGAAGAGGACGGATACCCAATAGTATACAGCAATGAAAGCAAAGAGAAAACGGCTGAAACCCTTTCAGAAATATTAGATGCATGCGAATCTTACAGTACGATCACACGCAACCCAATGGGCATTAAATTTGTTGAGGCTGCCATTCGATACAATAACCGAGATTCCAAAACTGCAAATCTGATTTGGAAAACAGAATTGCCTAATTTATTAAATCTCATTGATAAAAATTTCGATAATTGGACCCAAGCCGACAAGGATGCCTTACGCGTTGGACTTATTCTTAGTGCTCAAGCCCTCATCAAACGTGACGGCAGCACTGTCAATGCCAGACCAATGCTTCAAAAAGCGGAAAAATGGTTTGAATACGATAAAGAATGGATTGCATTCTACGAAAAGAAATACAACAGCTTCTCTGAACAATAACTACAACATGCAACGAATCCCAAGTTGGTTAAAAAACAAGTACATCTTAACAAGTCTATTGTTTGGTATTTACTTTTTATTCTTGGATGAATGGGATGTTTTTGCTTTGGTGCGTCAAAAAAGAAAATTAGCACAAATTGAACAGCAAGATGCACAAATGCGCAAGCAACTGAAAGAGACTAAAAACACCCTATATCGTCTACACCACCTTAATGAGCTTGAAGCTTATGCGCGCTCTGAAAAATTCTTCAAGCGTGACGACGAAGAAATATTTGTAGTCACAAAAAAGAAGAAGTAGCGACTCCAGATTCCTACACTCAATCACCAATTGAATCCCTAGTTGCTGTGTTCGGTGAGGACGGCACCGGGGTAATAGAATTGTAAAATTTGGTCAAAAGAATATCCTTTTTTTGCCATCTGCATAGCCCCCTCCTGACAGAGACCTACACCATGGCCAAAACCACGGCCATAAAGAATGACCTCGTCTCCTACAACAACTGCGTCAAAGTAACTGGATTTAAGTTTAAACTCCTCTCTTAAATCACGCATCGGAATTCCATATACAGGATGCAGATAAAATGCACTTCTGTTTTGCTGTCTGAAATCTTGTAACAGCGCATAGCTTAATGAATCATGAAGTGGAAAGCCATATCGATTGGATAAAAATCGTGTCCATGTATTCAATGGAATACTTTTAACCCATGTTGCCTGTTTTGAATGAATACAAAACGTATCCTTAAACGATGTTAAGCCTTCTATTGGCTCATTCCAAACATCTTGGGGTTCGCAAGTTTGACCCCCACAATTGGCATGAAAAAATGTTGGGAAATAATTCCCGTTTTGAGTTAAAAGGACTACCGATTTGGTTTGATATACTGTGGTGTCTATAATGGCAGATCCCGTTCGTTTGTGAAGGTAAGCTTGACAATGGACACGGTCACAAAGCTCAAATCCATCTTTTTGGTGACGATTTTGATTATTTAAGGCATAGGTACGCGAAATTACAGCCTGAGCCTGGTAATAAGCTTTCTGATGTCCGGGTCCCCCTTCACAGGAAACCACACCCTCTAAATAAGTCTCTAAAGGAATAATATTTACCAAACGCAAGCTACTATTTTTTACATTTATCTCAAAATTACCTTCATAGTCACGCGTTTTTGTAGAAAGTGCAGGTATTGACCAAGTGCAATAATCTTCTTGCGCGAGTTGAAGCATTTCCATCTGCGTACCTTGAAAGCGTAGTTTCCCTCCTTGTATGAATTGAACCAATGCTCCGCTACTTCTGAACTTCCCCTGAGAAAGCTTTGTTAGTAATATCGATTCGAATCGACCGTCCGGCAGCGTAACTGTAAGTAAATAAGTACCACTTCCAATAGTGAACTGAAACTCTTTGACACTTGTCCCTGAGTACAATCCAACTCTGATATTTTGGGAATAAGTAAATACCCAACAGGTTAAGGAGAACAACAGCGTTAATAAAAGTTTCACGGCACAATAAAAGAATTCATCGAATTGGCAATACGTTCACTCACCCCGGATTGTTTCAGAAAAAGTTGAAGAGTAGCGTAACTCGCTAATTGCGCACTTCTGTGCTCCTGACCAGGCAATAATTTTTCAATCTCTTTTTGCATCAGCAATGCTGTACATTCATCTTGAATCAGCTCTGGTACAGCCTTTTGATCTAAAATCAAATTTACGAGCGATATATATTTGATTTTTACAAGCTTTCTTGCTAACCAAATGGATAATGTTGATCCTTTATAACAAACTACTTGTGGAACTCCAAACAAAGCTGTTTCTAGTGTTGCCGTACCTGAGGTTACAAGTGCAAGTTCAGCTTTTGAAAGCACGTCATAGGTATGAGCATGGCTCAAAACAACATGATGGCCTTTGACATATTGTTGGTAAATAGTGCTGGGCACCGATGAAGCGCAAACGACCACAATTTCATGAGTTGCCTCAAATTTTGAGGCTGCCTCCAACATGAGTGGCATTTTTTTGGCTAATTCTTGAGGTCTCGAACCTGGAAGCAAAGCAAGAATAGGTCTGTCGAGACGAGGCTTACTCTTTGGGATCGATTTATAATTTGTGATTTCATCTAGAAGTGGATGTCCAAAATAGGCTACTTCTATTCCAAATTGAGCATAAAATGACGACTCAAAAGGTAGAATACAATACAATTTTGTTACATATTTTTGAATCTTGTATACTCGATTCTTTTTCCAAGCCCATACTGTGGGTGAAATATAGTAGAGTACTTTTATTCCATGGTTATAAGCCCATTTTGCCATGCGTAGATTAAAACCTGGGTAATCCACTAATACGAGCAGATCAGGTTTTTGAGCCAATAAGGATTGCTGGAGCTGTTTAAATTGACGCCGGATTGTGCCTAAATTTTGAACAACTTCCAAAAATCCCATGAAACTCATAGCGCTGATGTGCTGTTGCAATTCAACTCCCTCAGACAGAAGACGATCACCACCCCATGCCTTAAAATGTACATTCGGATTGAGTTGCCTCCAGGCTCGGACAAGGTTTGCGGCGTGAAGATCGCCAGATGCTTCTCCGCAAACTATATAAACATGAGGATTTTGACTCAAAAGATTCAGATTAAAACAAGCGTTCAAGATTGACGTAAATCATATAGGGTGCATATAATAACATACCAAATATGATACCGCGGGTGTGAAAGTACTTTTCTCGATTTAAAAAAAAGTAGAACCAAGCCAAATTTCCGATGAGACCCAAGGACAAATAACGACTCATAAACTCTTGAAAGTGCAAAGTTTGATGCCAGAGAAAAGAGAAGCTTTGTCCATACGATTGAGACAAAACAAATACGATGATAGGCAACAACAAAAGAGGTGACAAAACACCAATTGAGAGTCCTATAAAAAAAGATGTATTGAGGTTATTTTTCATTGTTCCCAAGATTTAAAATGGCTAAGATGCGCATACGAGGTGAGATCAAAATGTGTTGGTACCACACTCACAAATCCTTCTTTGAGCGCATGAAGATCTGTATCTGGACGTTGGTCAAGGTCGGCAAATTCACCGGTTAACCAGAAGTAATCACGGCCATATTGGTCTTGTCTCTTTTCAAAACGATCTGCCCAATAGGCATGTGCTTGTTTAACCACACGAATGCCCTTGATTTCAGATAAGGGTAACTTTGGAATATTAACATTTAAACATACAGAAGGCTCAAAACCCTTTTCAAAGAATTGTGCAAGCAAAATCTGTATATAGTGTTGTGCTGCACTAAAATCAGCATCTGCAGAAAAATCAGCTAATGAAAAACCAAAAGATGGTATTCCTTCCATGGCGCCCTCAATAGCTGCTGACATTGTTCCGGAATACAAGACGTTCGTTGATGAGTTTTCACCATGATTGATTCCCGATAGCAAAAGGTCTGGTTTAGTACCTAGCAACTCGAAAATGCCTAATTTCACACAATCTACAGGGGTACCACTGCAAGCATAGGACTGCACTCCCGGATATAACTCACTTTTGAAAAGGCGAATAGGATCGTGAATGGAAATAGCATGCCCCATTCCTGACTGAGGTTTATCTGGAGCCAGTACGTATATATCTCCAAAGGGCTTTGCAACTTCGATAAGTGCTGCGATCCCTTTTGCACTAATTCCATCGTCGTTTGTAATCAGTATTTGTGGTTTACTACCCATAATCATGGGTTAAAATTAGTCAAATATCGCCTTGAAAACATTAATTTTGGAGCAATGAGTGATAAAATCAAATGGTTAGAGTCTCAGCAGCGCTTTGCTTTTTGCGCACTGTCATCAATCCCCGTTAGAGAAGCGCCTAAAGATAGCGCACAACAAGTGACCCAATTGCTTTTTGGTGAGCCTATTGAAATATTAAAGTTTGACCGACCATGGTTGCATATTCGGAGTTATATTGATGGTTACGAAGGATTTATTGATCATAAACAAGTCTTGGCTCTAACAGAAAAGGAGCTCCGTCGTTGGCTAGAAGATGCTAACTACTCTGCCATTCATTTTCAGCCCATTGAAGGTCCTTTTGGTCGTCAAATATTAAGTGGGGGCTCTTTAGTTGGCCAAGAGGAGACCTTCCAAATTGGAAATTTCAAATATCAAATTGAACCTGCCTCCGTGAAAAATAATGCTTGGACCTACGCTTTAAGCTTTTTGAACACACCCTATTTATGGGGAGGTAAATCCATTTTTGGAATTGACTGTTCTGGACTGGTACAAAATGTATTTCGCCAATTGGATTTGAACTTACCTCGAGATGCTTATCAGCAGGCCGAACTGGGAAATCCTATTGATTTTGAGGATCGCCAACAGCTCGATCTTGCATTTTTTATAAATGGAAATGGGAAAATCCATCACGTGGGTATTGTGAGTCCCGAGCTTGAAATCTTGCATGCCTCTGGTCATGTAAGACTTGATGCGCTCTCCAAAGAAGGTGTTTTCAATCAGTCAGCAGGAGATTTTACACATTCTCTTCACGAAATTAGACGCTTATTTTAGCATTCTTACGATATTTGTAAAATCAAAAAAACACAATGAAAGACCAAGCCATTTTTAAGCTCATTCAAGCAGAAAAAGAACGCCAATTACACGGCATTGAACTTATTGCCTCCGAAAACTTTGTGAGTGAGCAAGTCATGCAAGCCATGGGCTCTGTACTTACTAATAAATACGCAGAAGGTTTGCCAGGCAAGCGTTACTATGGCGGTTGTGAAGTTGTTGACCAAGTCGAGCAATTAGCTATTGATCGTCTTTGCCAACTATTTGGTGCAACCTGGGCTAATGTACAACCCCATTCTGGAGCACAGGCGAATGCTGCAGTATTTTTAGCATGCTTAAAACCTGGCGATAAAATATTAGGTTTTGACCTTTCTCATGGAGGACACCTCACTCATGGATCTCCTGTCAATTTTTCTGGAAAGCTCTACAAACCATTCTTCTATGGTGTTAAAAAAGAAACTGGATTAGTTGATTACGAGCTCATGGAAGAAACTGCCATGAGAGAACGCCCAAAAATGATCATTTGTGGTGCTTCTGCTTATTCCCGTGATTGGGACTATGCGAGAATTCGCAAGGTTGCCGACGAAATTGGAGCATTGGTTTTAGCAGATATCTCCCACCCTGCTGGCATGATTGCAGCTGGTTTACTCAATGATCCACTTGAGCATTGCCATATCGTTACCTCTACAACTCATAAAACGTTGCGAGGTCCGCGAGGTGGTATCATTATGCTCCGACATAACTTTGAAAATCCCTTCGGTTTACGTTGGAATAACGGGAACCTCAAATCGATGGGTGCCTTACTAGATGCAGCTGTTTTTCCAGGAATTCAAGGTGGTCCACTAGAGCACGTAATAGCTGCAAAGGCAGTAGCATTTGGTGAAGCACTAGACCCTTCTTTTAAAATTTATATGACCCAAGTGAGCGCAAATGCAGCTGTCTTTGGATCCGAAATGATCAAGCTAGGCTACAATATCGTATCTGGCGGAACCGACAATCACAGCATGCTTATTGATTTACGATCCAAAGGAATCAACGGAAAAGACGCCGAAAATGCATTGGTGAAGGCGGACATCACAGTTAACAAAAATATGGTCCCTTATGATACTGAATCTCCATTTGTGACATCGGGCATCAGAATCGGAACTCCTGCCATTACCTCGCGCGGCGTGAATACCTCAGAAATTCCACAAATTGTAAGCCTCATTGATCGCGTACTGATGAATTCTGGTGACGACGCCGTAATTGCTAGTGTTCGAAAAGAAGTAAATGCCCTCATGAGCAGCAAACCGCTATTTGCATGGTAAGCTGCTATGCGCTTTGAATCAAAGAAAGATGGTTTTTTGTGGGGGGTCTCTGGATTTGTGGGTATCATATATTCAGGCGTATCTATCCTCATTTACTATTCTGAAGATGAGCTAACTGGTGTATATAGCTTGGCTTCTATCTGGCTGGTTCTTACTATTTTTATGATTTGGATACTTCCGAAAACTACCCACTACACCTTCTTAGAGGACCATTTGCTTTGTCAAAGTGTGGGATTTAAGAAAAGAATCCCGTACACCACCTTCAATAAATTAGAACCTGCCAACGGCCTCTATGTAGGATGGAAAATGAGCACTGCCTGGCAATGTCTCGTACTACGCTATAATAAATACGACGAGCTGTTGATTTCTCCAGCAAATGAAACTCAATTTATTGAGATATTTATGCAAAAAAAAGCTCAGTTTTCGAATATAAACTGAGCTCTGCTTTTTGCTTGCTATTTTGAAATTAATCAATGCCAATTCTTCCAGTACTTGAGCCATGACAAGAATTACAAGCACCTGAACTCAGAGGTGAACTCATGGAAATACTTGCACCTGAAGGCCCTGTTACTTTTGGATAAAGCCCACTATAAGTTATATTATCAGTTGAATAGAAGTTTCCTTTACTATCAATTGTAATGGTATACTTCAGTGAACCGCCGCCATTTGGCTCGGTAAATAGCTCAACCTTTCCAGAAGAAACTGTATTTTGTAAATCGGATTGATAAATGGTGCCCGCGACATTAAAACAGCCTTCACCATCCCCTGTAGCAACATGGCATTGCATACAATTCATACCTTTATTGTGAGAATCATCATCGCCAGCACTACTGATGTTTTCTTCGTGACAAGCAAAATATTTTTGACATGACGCAAGTGTCAATAGGCCCAATAGGAGACCTGAAAATAAAAGCAAATTTGTTTTTTTCATTTGAGTTGTTTTTAGTTATTGATCAATAGGGTGTGTATACATTTCATATTATTCGACTTCTTTGTTAAGCATGGCCATCAGTTCATAAGCTCCTTTGGTCACAATTTTTGCCTTCTTTAATTTTTCCATTTGCAAACTTGTAATAGCCGCATGTCCATTTTGAGAAACGATGAGTTCTACCTCTATAGGAATATAGTTATTTTGCTGCGCAACAAAAACAATATCTCGGCCTCCCTCTTTGACGATTGCCTCTTCGGGTAGTGTAAAATACACTTGCTCTTTGGCTCTAATTTCTGCCTTTAGATAAGCTCCGGGGGTAATATCTGTTGGAAGTTGATCAAAATGACAATGCACTTTGATGGTGCGTTCTTTACTTATTTCTCGTCCAATCAGATAAATTTTTGCCTTTGCTGTCTTATTTGTATCTACAAATTGCAAAGTGACTTGTTGGTCCTTGTGAAGAAAAGACAAATACTTTTCATAAACAGTTAATTCGGCATGAACATGCTTTAAGTCTATTATTTCCAATAAATTATCTTTGGGTTCAGCAAAAGCACCAACACTCGCTGTTACCTTGGTAATCACACCTGAAAATGGTGAACGAACCTGTTGCATCCTTTCAATTTTACCTTTATTTAACAAAGTCATATTGACATTTGCCATCTGAAGCTTCACCAATATGCCTGTTAGCTTTGCTTTATTAACTTGATATGCACTTTTAGCTTGCTGATAGCTCTTGGCCGATCCTGCCTCTTTTTCAAAAAGTCCCTTTTGACGTTCATAGTCTGCGGTTAGGTACTCCATCTCACCTTGCAATTCAAGGTAATCTTGCTGTAGCTGAATGATTTCAGGATGTTCTATACTCAGAAGAACTTGACCTTTTTGAACCAACATCCCGTCTAACACTTTGATCTCTTTAATATACCCTCCATAAGGCATTGAGATATAAGTCTTGTTTTGAGGAGGCACATCAATTATTCCGTTAGCATAGACACTCAGCCCTAACGTTTGCTCCTTAAGTGTGCCAAATTGCAATCCAAGAGCTTTCACTTGTTGGCTTGTTAATTTGAATTGCTCTTGGATCGGCGTTGCTGCACTTTTTGATTCATCCTCTTGAACACTACAAGCTACAAGAAGCAAATTCAAGAGTACCATAGGAATTAATAATGGTGTTTTCATATCTTATTTAATTTTGAATCCATTGATAGGAAATGTGTAACATTTTAAGTTGATGTTGCCATTGCAAAAGCTCATTTTGCAAGGCTAATTGGTAATCTTGAAGTTGAATAAAATCCAGCATTGAGATTTGGCCGCTATTCAATTGTAGTTGTGCATTTTCTCCGAGTTCTTGAAGTTCAATTTCAATAGGTTCAGCAATTTGCTTGTAGCTTTCTATTTGATTGACAAGGGCTTCAAAAAGCTGACTTTGAGTAGAGCGCAATTCATATGCCTTTTGCTGCTTAAGCAAATCATTCTGTTTAAGTGCTAACTCCAGTGCAGCGGATCTGGCTTGGTAGGCATGAAAATCTATTGGGATCTGCGTTTGAATTTGAGCTCCTTGAAATCGATTACTAGGGCCAAAAAATTGATCATTTCCATTGACGTTTTGTGTTCCAACTAAGGATTGATTGAAATAACCCAGACTTATAGCAGGCAACTGCTGTGCACGGTTGAGTTTATTTTGAAGTTGCAAATTTTTGGCTTCTATTTCGAAACGTAAAAGACTTGGGTGATCTAGCAGCGGTTGAGGAGTAGGAAGCTCATCAAATTTGATTGACTCTGGTTGTGCAAGAACAAAATCAGGACCATTGTAAGCTAAAAAGGACCTGAGTTCCATCCAGGCAGTTTGCAAAACTTGTTCCTTTTGAGCTAACGCCGCATGCGCTCTGATGGCCTTTGTATGCAACAAAACTTGCTCCATTTTTGGTAACTCGCCTAATTGCACTCGAAGCGCTGTTTTAGATTCTAGCAAACGATATAATGAATCTTGCCTCTTTGCCAAATACAACAATGCAGACTCATAACGAATTTGTTCAAGTTGTTCAGCTAATGCTCTCTTGAAATCTTTTTTAAGCAGCAATAGATCTTGTTCTGATACATTTACAGACATTGAACCTAGTGCTTTCTGTAAGCGCAATGCACCAGTATATGGAATTGTAAGGCCAACAGTAAGGTTGTTGTCTTTGTTGTAAATAGAATTGAATTGCCCAAACATGAAAGATGCTGAGAGTGGCTCCCAGCCTGCCGCGCCTTGCGCAAGTTGTTGTTGGCGTTGTGCTTCAATGACAGCTGCTTTAATTTGGCCATTTTGATCCAGAAGAAGAGCATATAATTGGTCATCTGTGAATTGTTGTTGTTGTTGTTGTTGTTGTGCAAAAACACCTGAAGAGAAAGTCAGCAGCAAAAGTAAAAGTATGCTTTTCTTACTAAAAATTTGAAGCGGTTTTTCAAAAATCAAGTACAAAATAGGCAAGATAAAGAGTGTAAGAATAGTTGCTGTAAGGAGGCCTCCTATCACCACAGTGGCTAATGGTTTTTGTACCTCCGCCCCACTCCCTTGGGATAGGGCCATGGGTAAAAAGCCAAGCGAAGCTACTGTTGCAGTGAGTAATACTGGCCTCAAGCGATTGGAGGTACCACGCAAGACTACATGCAGAAGCGGCGCACCCGATTTTTTAAGGGTATTGAACTCTGCAATCAGAACGATTCCATTTAATACTGCAACACCGAAAAGAGCTATGAAACCAACGCCTGCAGAAATAGAGAAAGGCATTCCTCTTAGGTAAAGCGCTACAATCCCACCTATTGATGCTAATGGAATTGCTGAATAAATGAGCGCAGCATGTTTTAGCGACTGAAAAGTTAAGTACAACAAAAAGAAAATGAGTAAAAGTGAAACTGGTACTGCAATAAGCAAACGTGCGCGTGCATGCACTAGATTTTCAAAAGTACCACCAATTTGCGCATAATAACCGGGGTCGTATTTTACTTGTTGCTCCATTTTTTGTTGTAATTCATCCACAATACTTTCCACATCGCGACCACGCACATTGAAGCCAACAATGATTCGGCGTTTGGCATCATCGCGCTGAATCTGATTGGGTCCATTCTCTATTTGAATACTTGCAAGCTCAGTTAGCGGAATTTCTTCACCAGATACATTGCTTACATATAGCTGTTCAATATCAGAGAGTTGATTTCTATCAGATTGACGCAGCTTAACTACCAATTGATATTTTCGTTCACCTTCAAATACAAAACCTGCTATTTGCCCCGCAAAACCTAAATTAATCGCCTTGTTTACTTCATCAATACTTACTTGGTATCTTGCCAAAGCATCCCGATCGTAGCGTACAATTAGTTGTGGTAAACCCGCAAGTTCTTCTACATAGATATCCTGAACTCCATTTATTTGAGCAGAAATACCTCCAATTTGTTTAGCATATGCAGCTAACTTTTCAAAATCTTCTCCATAAACTTTGATCACCACATCTTGCTTGGCTCCTGTCATTAACTCATTAAATCGCATCTGAATGGGTTGCTGAAATCCAAAGGATACGCTTGGCATTTCTTTATCCAAAACAGACTGCATTTTGTCAGCAAGTTCTTCCTTGTTACTTGCACTCACCCACTCATCTTTGTCTTTTAAAATTACCATAAGGTCACAGGCCTCCATAGGCATTGGATCGGTTGGAATTTCAGCAGTTCCTATCTTACCTATAACTTGTTTGATTTCAGGGAATTTTTGAAGTAAAATTCCCGATGCTTTAGTCGTAGCCTCAATGGTCTTATTTAGTCCTGAACCTGTCATTAAGCGGGTCTCAACTGCAAAATCACCTTCATCTAAAGAAGGAATAAATTCAGCTCCTAATTGAGAAAAAAGTAGAATTGAAACCGAAAACAGCACCAAAGTACCGGTTAAAACCCATCTGTTTTTACGAATAACATGACTAAGAAGTGGTGTGTATCGTTTTTGTATGGCTTGAATAATTTTATCCGATACACTGGTATTCGTTTTCATTTTCTTAGCTAAAACTAAGGAGGACATCATTGGAACATAGGTCAATGAAAGTAGCAGCGCTCCGAAAATGGCAAAAATAACTGTCTGAGCCATTGGTTTGAACATCTTACCTTCTATGCCTACCAATGCTAGAATCGGTAAATAAACAACCAAGATGATGATTTGACCAAAAACAGCACTTTTGCTGAATTTTGCAGCAGAGGCATACACGTGCTGATTCATTTCTGTTTGGCTAAGAAGCTTCTCTCTACGAAGCTGCAGTAAATGGAGTGTAGATTCGACGATGATCACTGCGCCATCTACAATGAGACCAAAATCAAGGGCTCCCAATGACATGAGGTTACCAGAAACGCCAAAAATATTCATTAACGATACCGCAAAAAGCATGGCCAATGGAATTACTGATGCCACAATCAGCCCTGCTCTTAAGTTCCCAAGTAATAAGACAAGAACAAAAATGACAATTAATGCGCCTTCTAAGAGGTTTGAACTAACTGTATGAATTGCCCTGTCTACGAGATTGGTACGATCCAAATACACCTCTAAGGTAACTCCTTCAGGAAGCGTCTTTTCAATTTGAGACATTCGCTGCTTCACCAATGAAATTACCTCAGAAGAATTAGCTCCTTTAAGCATCAACACAATTCCTCCAACAGCTTCCCCTTCATCATTATAAGTAAGTGCTCCATAGCGCACTTGAGCTCCATATTTAACAAGGGCAATATCCCGTATATAAACTGGTGTTTCAGCACTCGGATGTTGTATTTGAATATTTTCAATGTCTGATAATTGACCAACCAAACCTTCGGTCCTTATGTAAGTGGTCATGTTGTGTCGCTCTATATAGGCCCCACCTGTATTTGCATTATTTTTTGAAACTGCATTGAAAACCTCATCTAGGGTGATTTGATGAGCTTTTAACAAAAGTGGGTCAATAGCAATCTCATATGTTTTGAGCTCACCGCCAAAGCCACTAACGTCTGCAACACCCTTAACACCAAGTAATTGACGTCGAATAACCCAATCTTGAATACTCCGAAGATCAGCGGGGCTAAATTTGTTTACATATTCGTTTTTAGCACGAAGGGTATATTGATAGATTTCACCTAATCCGGTACTAAGGGGTGCCATCGAAGGTTCGCCAAAGCCTTCTGGGATGTTGTTTTTTGCTTCTGAAAGCCGCTCCTGAACTTGCTGTCTTGCCCAATATATATCAGTATCTTCGGTAAATACAATTGTAACTACACTAAGTCCAAAGCGACTAAAAGAACGGATCTCTTCAATCCCTGGAATTGTTGCCATTGTTTGCTCCACGGGAAAGGTAACAAAACGCTCTATATCTAGCGCACTTGAAGATGGAGCGCTTGTTACGACCTGTACCTGATTATTGGTAATATCAGGAACAGCATCTATAGGTAATTTGGTTAGAGAAAAAAGCCCCCAAATAATAAGGCCAAGGGTCAAAACAGCAACAATTAGTTTGTTGTGAATCGACCAAAAAATGATTCGATTTAACATAAAAACTCAATTAGGAAGTAAAACTTAATAGACTTAAGCTAAACTAATTGAGGAGGGTGCCAGAATTCAAACAGGTCATTAACTGAGACCGAAGTTGGTGCAGATAAAATTTGTCTTCTAGATAAATCAATAAATGCCTTTGGAATGGAAATATATGGACTGTTTAAAGGCATGAAAAGGGTAATCAGGGCATTTGATTGAACAGATTTAAATGGAAGTTCCCGATGCTCTTGTTGACTCTCATTGACTTGTTGTAAATAGTGTTCTTGAACAAAACTCCAGAATCCATCTTGTTTTTTTTCTTGTTTGAACTGCGCATAGTGCTCGAAAAGAGCATCGAGTTTAAAAAATTCCAAACCCAACCACTTTGGTGCCAAAGAGAGCAAACTGAAGTAAATCGCCAATACCAAGCTGATTAAGCGCATGTAACAAAGTTAAGGAAAAGAATGCTTATTTTCGCTTGAAACGTCCCCTTATGAAATTATTCTTTATCTCCATCCTTTTTCTAATTCATCATTTTTCCTATTTGGCTCAAGATCATAGGGGTTCTTGTGCTGCAAGAAAATCAAATCGAGTATGGAATACGAAGAGTGCAACCCTGACCGAAACTGAAATTTCAGAAACTGAAAAATATGATGTGCATTTCTATAATCTAGACCTACACATGAATAATGTTTCTACCTACCTTGATGGCAGTGTAGAAATTCATGCTACGGCTAACATTGACTTAGATTCGGCCTTATTTGAATTATTTGAAAGCCTCTTGATCAGTGAAATAAAAGTCAATGGTTTATTGGTTAACTATTCACGAATATCTAATAAAATTAGGGTGCCTGTTAATGCACTTGCCATGTCTAGTTTTATTATCAAAGTGAATTATTCAGGAACACCTCCAACTGCACAGACCAACCCCTTGGGTGGAAGTGGCCTAACTGCAGGTAGTTCACCCAGTTGGGGTAACAAGGTAGTGTGGTCTTTATCAGAACCTTTTTCTGCCTACGAATGGTTTGCTGTAAAGCAAAGTCTGACAGATAAAGCAGATTCCTGTGCTGTTGCCATTACTGTACCGGACAGTTGTAAAGCTGGCTCGAATGGTATATTAGAACAAGTGGTACCCTTAGGAAATGGATTTACTCGTTATCAATGGAGACACAAACACCCTATCGATTATTATCTTATATCGGTCGCAGTTGCCAAATATGTAGAGTACAACATCTTTGCCAATCCGATCGGTAGCACAAATCCAGTACTAATTCAAAACTATATCTACGACAATCCTGCTACCTTACCTTATTTTATTGATGAAATCAATGAAACGGCTGCTTTCCTAGAGCTTTTCACCACACAATTTGGCCCCTACCCTTTTGCTAATGAAAAATACGGTCACTGTATGGCCCCGATTTCTGGCGGCATGGAACATCAGACCATGACAACCCAGGGCTTTTTTGAAAAAACACTGACTGCCCATGAACTTGCTCATCAATGGTGGGGCAACCATGTTACATGTGCTTCGTGGTGCGATATCTGGCTCAACGAAGGGTTTGCATCCTACAGCGAATACCTCATGCTTGCCGATCTGTATACTGGACAGCAGGCCAATCATATGGCACAGCTGCACCAGAGTGTCATGAACCAACCAGGAGGTAGCGTATGGGTCCTTGATTCTTTAAATGAAGCACGAATTTTTAGTGGTCGCCTTACCTATGATAAGGGTGCGGGCATCATTCACACATTGCGCTACATAATTCAAAATGATAGTTTATTTTTTAGTGCATTAAAAGACTTTCAAAACACCTATGCAAATAGTACAGCAACAGGCTTAGACTTTAAAAATCATGTCGCTAACTTTTGTAATATCGATTTGGATGCTTTTTTTGAAGAATGGTATTTTGGTGAAGGCTTTCCTACGTATGAGGTTCGCTATAACCAAGTTGGTAATGACTTGTTATTACAAATCAAGCACACCAGCTCGATGCCAACTATTACCCCAATCTTCACCAACCCTATTTCGCTTAGGCTGATTCGTCAAGGGCTACCGGACTCCATTATTCGTTTCACTATCACAAGTAATGCTGATCTTTTTAACATTACGAATTTTGGAATTTTACAAGGTACGATTGGAATCGATCCAGGTAATTGGGTCATCAATGGGAACGCAGGTGTATTTGAAGACAATACTTTGAGTGCTATTTCATACAACGCTCCAAGCCAGCAAAACCTTCTACTGATTCCAAATCCTACTCAAGATTTTCTAAGCATTAAAGGAGTTGATGGTTCCGTTTCATACGAAATATACAATGCCAACGGCCGAGTCATTAAAATGGGCAGAGTTGACAAGCAAGAACTCATAGATGTCCGCGACCTTCAGGCAGGATCTTATGTAGTCAAGCTTTTAATCGATAATCAACAACATCAATTCAAGATTGTAACAATAAGATAAGTCAATCGTCGTTAATCATAAAGAAATATTAAAACATGAAAGCAATTATTTTTAGCATTGTAACACTGGCCTTTTTGCATGCAAATGCACAAATCAAGATCGAGGGCATTTACTTACAGAATGGAGCCTTTTTTGGCGCTAACCAAGGTAGTCTAGCAGATTTCCAAACCCTAGCCCCTCAATCTGTTTTATTGCAACAAGACCTGAGCGCATATCAAACTTACAGCGGTATGAATTTTAATCTACCAGGCCAATCACAGTCACTCAGTCTTGGACTTCGAATGGCAAAACTTCCAAAGGCAACGTTTCGTTTAGGACTCATGCATACCAATCATAGCAATACCCTAACTACTGGTGGTTCCTATTCTGAAACTTTTCGAATTGATACCCTTACAAGTTCCCAAACTGGTGAGCAATTTTTTGTTGACTCATTCAGCACGCATAGCTATAACGCCCGATATTCACAGGAACAAGTCCGACTTGATGCCTCGTTGTTGTTTCGTTACAATGCAAACGAACGCTGGAGTTTTTACGGTGGAATCGGTGCGAATTTTGGATTGAGCTATAATTCCGTTACGGAAATCCAGCAATATGTTTCTCCATATGGCGACTCCTATGGCTTAAGTATGTTTTATGACCTCTTTTATGACAATGGGGATTACGAACAAGAAATCTTTGAAAACAAAGGCGGATTTGGATTTGGACTGTATGCTCCTCTTGGTATTGATTTTCAAGTAGGAAAAAAGCGTGAATTTTGGATGCCTATACATCTATACATGGAATTGAGACCAGGTTTTAACATCAATCAGATTTCAGGATTGGGAACCAACTTTGACACAGGTAATTTTTCAAATGTTGGCTTGCGATTCCAAATTAAGTAGTTCATAAGTAATCTTAATAAGGAGCCGGGAATTTTTTCTCGGCTTTTTTTGTGTCAGTAACAAACTAAAAGGTAAATTTGTGCCGCAAAACAAACCAATCTATGTAACATTTGTTACAAGGTTCTAAAATAGCACAATGGAAACATCTACAAGCGCCAATTACCTGCCATTACTGATGCAAGTTGCCGTAGCTGCAGGCTTTGTCATTTTCACATTGTTTGTTACACACAAACTCACGCCAAGAATCAAATCAACAAAAAAAGACGACAACTTCGAATGCGGAATTGATGCGCAGGGCAATGCACGTTTCCCTGTATCGATAAGATATTTTATGACTGCCATCCTCTTTGTATTATTTGACGTGGAGGTCATTTTCTTCTACCCTTATGCTGTTAATTTTTACGAATTAAAGGCTGAAGGGCTGCTAGCAGTTATCATGTTTGTCGGTTTTTTCTTGACCGGTTTTTATTACATCTATAAAAAAGGAGCATTAGAATGGGAAAAATAGAAGAACTCGAAACCATCAATGGGGAGGGTTATCAACTCACTACCCTAGACAAAGCCATCGCGCTTGCACGTGCCAACTCTGTTTGGCCTTTGCCATTTGCGACCTCATGTTGCGGTATTGAATTCATGGCTACCATGGGAAGCGCTTACGATCTTTCGCGTTTTGGGATGGAACGCATGTCATTCACACCTCGACAAGCTGATTTATTAATTGTAGCTGGAACAATTTCAAAAAAACTGGGTCCTGTACTTAAGCGGGTCTACGAACAGATGGCAGAACCAAAATGGGTGTTGTCTGTTGGTGCTTGCGCTTGTTCAGGCGGAATATTTGATACTTATTCAGTTTTACAAGGTATTGACCGCATCATTCCAGTTGATGTATACGTTCCCGGTTGCCCTCCGAGACCTGAGCAAATTATTGAAGGTGTTATGAACATTCATGAGCTTGTCAAAAAAGAATCTAGTCGCCGTCGCTACTCCGATGAATATAAGCACCTAATGAGCTCTTATCAAATAGAAATTGAACAACATGGAGATGCAAAATAATCAAGATTTTCTTGCCGCAATACAGGCCCAATTTGGAGCAGATGTACTTGCCCATGACATTGCTTTTGATATACTTAATATTGAAATCACACCATCTCAAATTCACTTGGTCATAGAATGGTTGCAACAGCACCCTACCCTGAACGTGAACTACCTTACTAATATTGCCGGTATACATTATCCTGAGTCAGCCGGACGTGAATTTGCTGTTGTCTACCAGCTCCATTCTTGGAAAAACAATATTCGATTGCGTATCAAAGGATATCTTCCAAAAGAGAACTTACACATTGCAACGGTAACTGATTTATTCGCTGGCGCTAACTGGATGGAGCGAGAAACATACGATTTCTTTGGGATTTGCTTTGATGGACATCCGGATTTGCGTCGCATTCTCAATATGGAAGATATGGATTATTTCCCCATGCGCAAAGAATACGTCCTGGAAGATGCAACTCGCGAAGATAAAGACGACAGATTTTTTGGACGCAATAACAACGAACTATGAGCCAAGAACTAAAAGACATAGCGCAAAATGCTGACCCAGCAAACGTTGCCACTATTAACTTTGGTCCGACCCACCCCTCGACCCACGGAATTTTTCAAAACATCCTTAAGGTTGATGGCGAAAAAATAATTTCCTCCGAACAAACTGTTGGATATATTCATCGCGCATTCGAAAAATTGGCCGAACGTCGTCCTTACAACCAAATTACGCCCATCACCGACCGACTCAATTATTGTTCTTCTCCAATCAATAACATCGGTTGGGAAATGACCGTTGAAAAACTCATTGGCGTTGATATCCCAAAGCGTGTCCAATACATGCGCGTTATTATCATGGAGCTTGCGCGTATTGCCGACCACCTCATTTGTAATTCTGTAATTGGTGTCGATGCTGGAGCACTTACATCTTTCTTCTATCCATTTTCAGAACGAGAAAAAATTTACGAATTATACGAAGAACTGAGTGGAGCTCGTCTCACCACCAACATGGGGAGAATTGGTGGATTCGAGCGCGATTTTACACCGGTTTTTCACCAAAAACTCAAATCCTTTCTCAAGACTTTCCCTAAAGCCTTTGAAGAGTTTGACAGTATGTTGGCTCGAAATCGTATTTTCATGGATCGCACCAAAGGTGCGGGGCCTATATCTGCGGAACGCGCATTATCTTATTCTTTTTCCGGACCGAACTTACGTGCCGCTGGAGTAGATTACGATGTGCGTGCCATGAACCCCTACTCTTCCTACGAAGATTTTGACTTCATCATTCCTGTTGGTGTTAATGGAGATACCTACGACCGTTTCATGGTTCGTCAAGAAGAGATTCGCCAAAGTCTGCGTATCATTGAGCAAGCGTATCAAAATCTACCAGAAGGTGATTACAAAGCCGACCTTCCTGATTTCTATCTTCCTCCAAAAGCTGATGTATACAATAATATGGAAGCGCTCATCTACCATTTCAAAATTGTCATGGGCGAAACAGAACTTCCTGTTGGTGAAGTATACCATGCTGTGGAAGGTGGCAACGGTGAACTTGGGTACTATCTTATCTCTGATGGTGGCCGCACACCATACCGCCTTCAATTCAGAAGACCTTGTTTTATTTATTATCAAGCATATCCAGAAATGATCAAAGGAATGCCGATTTCAGACGCAGTTCTGACACTCAGCAGCATCAATGTCATCGCTGGAGAACTAGACGCCTAATATGAAAGCAGATCACCCACAAGCAGTCAACGAAGCGCCAATAGATTTCAGCGCTCACACGATGGCAGAAATCAATCGCGTAATTGGTCTTTTTCCGGAAGGCAAACAAAAAAGCGCTATCCTCCGCATACTACATTTTGTTCAAGATGAATTTGGATGGGTAAGTGTTGGTGCCATGAATCGGGTAGCCCAGATCCTAGCGATAGAACCTATTGAAGTCTACGAAGTAGCTACATTCTACACCATGTTTCACCTCGATCCAGTAGGAAAAAATGTTCTTGAAGTATGTCGGACCGGACCATGCCAACTTGTTGGTTCCGATGATCTTATTTCCTACATTGAAGAAAAATTAGACATCAAAGTAGGCGAAACCACCAAAGACGGTATGTTCACGCTCAAAACTGTGGAATGCTTGGGAGCTTGTGGTTATGGACCAATGCTTATGTGTAAATATCAATTTTACGAGCGCCTCAATAAAGAAAAAGTGAACGAAATGCTCGACGCAATGCGCGCGGCTTCTAATTCTTAAGTCTATGTCAAGAAAATTACTCATAGAACACGCAGAAGTTCCAGGAATAGCATCCTTTGAAACCTACCGCAAACATGGCGGTTACGCTTCAGTTGAAAAGGCACTCAAAACGATGAGTCCAGATGAAGTGGTTGATGAGGTAAAAAAATCTGGCTTGCGAGGACGCGGAGGTGCAGGTTTTCCTACCGGTATGAAATGGTCCTTTTTGGCAAAACCAGAAGGTGTCGAACGCCACTTAGTATGCAACGCCGACGAATCTGAGCCCGGTACCTTTAAAGACCGGTACTTAATGGAGAAGTTACCACACCTACTTATAGAAGGAATGATTACTTCCAGCTATGCTTTAGGGGCTCGCAGATCTTATATTTACATCCGTGGTGAATTCATGTACGTTCTTCGCATATTAGAAAAAGCGATTGCGGAAGCCTATGCCAACGGAATGCTTGGTAAAAACATCCTCGGTTCTGGTTACGACCTCGATCTTGTGGTCACACCTGGTGGAGGAGCCTACATCTGTGGAGAAGAGACAGCTCTTCTTGAGTCTTTGGAAGGGAAACGCGGTAATCCAAGAATGAAACCACCATTTCCTGCAGTTAAAGGTCTTTGGGGAAATCCAACAGTTGTCAATAATGTTGAATCTATTGCAGCGGTGGTACCAATCGTTAATGAAGGAGGCGAAGCATATGCTCAAATTGGAATAGAACGCTCAACAGGAACCAAACTCATTTCAGCAAGTGGAAACCTTGTACGTCCGGGTGTATATGAGATAGAACTCGGATTGTCTGTGGAAGAATTTATCTATGGAGACGATTACTGCCGAGGCATTGCCAATGGTAAAAAGCTCAAAGCATGTATTCCAGGAGGTTCTTCAGTACCTATTTTACCACACTATCTGGTTACCAAAACAGCTGCCGGTACAGACCGTCTCATGACTTATGAAAGTTTAGCAGATGGAGGTTTTGCAAGTGGCTCAATGTTAGGATCTGGCGGATTCATCGTCTTTGACGAAGATCAGTGTATTGTTCGTAACACGTGGAATTTTGCTCGTTTTTACGCCCATGAATCTTGTGGTCAGTGCTCACCTTGTAGAGAAGGCACAGGTTGGATGGAAAAGGTCTTATTCCGACTTGAACACGGTATGGGTACACTCGAAGACATAAGCCTGCTCGAAGAAATCAATAAAAAAATAGAAGGTAATACCATTTGTCCGCTTGGTGATGCGGCTGCTTGGCCAGTTGCGGCTGCTATTCGTCATTTTAGGGATGAGTTTGAATGGCACGTTAATTCGCCTCTGGAAGCACAGAAAAGAAATTATGGTTTAATCCAAGCCCCTCTTGAAGCATAGTCCTATGATAAAAGTAACAATTGACGACGTCGAAATTGAAGTAGCTCCGGGAACTACTATTCTCAACGCTGCACGGCAAGCTGGTGGAGAACTCGTACCTCCAGCTATGTGTTATTACAGTAAATTACCTGGCACGGGTGGTAAATGCCGTACTTGCTTAGTTGAAGTCGCTGCAGGATCAACTGCTGATCCTAGACCAATGCCTAAGCTAGTTGCATCTTGTTCTACTCCGGTAATGGATGGCATGATTGTCAAGAATAAAACATCTGAACGCGTACAAACCAATAGAGGTGGTGTTGTTGAGTTTTTGCTTGTCAATCACCCCTTAGACTGTCCAGTTTGCGACCAAGCAGGAGAATGCCATCTCCAAGATTTGGGCTATGAACATGGCTCGGCAAAAACGCGCTACCGCGAAGAACGACGCACCTTTAGTCCAATTGATATAGGCAACAAGATTAAGTTACACATGAATCGCTGTATCCTATGTTACCGCTGTGTCCATGTGGCCAATCAACTTACAGAAAAGCGCGTACATGGTGTATTGCACCGAGGTGAACACGCTGAAATCTCGACATATATTGAGAATGTCATTGATAATGACTTCTCTGGCAACATGATAGATGTTTGCCCAGTTGGAGCGCTTACAGATAAAACTTTTCGCTTTAAATCTCGCGTTTGGTTCTTAAAACCTTATGAGGCCGAATGCGCTTGTGACAAATGCTCGGGAAAAGCCGTAGTTTGGATGTTCGGAAATGAAATCTTCAGAGTAACAGCTAGAAAAGATAAATATGGTGAAGTAGAAACCATAGACGACAAAACAGCATGGATTTGTAACGATTGTCGTTTTGACAAAAAAGACCCAAGCAAATGGAATCTTATTGGTCCACGAAAAATAGACCGTCATTCGGTTATTTCTCAAGGAAAATATGCCACCAAAAACGACAACAACCCCAAACTCCTTAGCTAATGGATACCGCGTTGCTCATCGAAAAATCTATACTCGTCATTTTGCTTTTCCTGGTGTCTCTAGGAGCAGCAGCTTATATGACCTATTTTGAAAGGAAACTAGCCGCATGGATCCAAGACCGAGTAGGTCCAGACCGCGCAGGCCCTTTTGGAATTCTACAACCTATCGCCGATGGCGTAAAAATGTTCCTCAAAGAAGATTTTATTCCTGCAAAAGCAGATAAATGGTTGTTTATTATTGGCCCAGGTATTGCCATGTTCACTGCACTCATTACAAGTGCTGTAATCCCTTGGGGACCAAAACTTCATCTATTTGGAAGAGATATTGATTTACAAGTTGCCGACATTAATATTGGTATTCTCTATGTTTTTGGGGTTATCTCAATAGGGGTCTATGGAATCATGATTGGTGGCTGGGCATCAAATAATAAGTATTCGCTTTATGGTGCCATTCGAGCAAGCTCTCAAATGATCTCCTATGAATTGGCTATGGGTGTTTCTGCTATTACTATTGTATTGTTATCTGGTTCCTTAAGTCTAGAGGCAATTGTTGAAGGTCAAAAAGGAATATGGAATGTTGTTTACCAACCTTTGGCATTCCTGATCTTCTTTATTTGTTCATTAGCTGAGCTCAACCGTGCACCCTTTGATTTGCCAGAGTGTGAATCAGAATTAGTTGGTGGATATCATACTGAATATAGTTCCATGAAACTTGGATTATATCTTTTTGCAGAGTACACTTCCATGTTTGTCTCATCTGCGATTATGGCCATTCTGTTTTTTGGTGGTTACAATTTCCCAGGAATGAGTCATTTCAGTGGCAATACGCTGGCAGTCCTTGGTATCCTTGCATTTGCGGTCAAAATCTTTTTGTTCATTTTCGTCATCATGTGGATTAGATGGACTATTCCACGTTTCCGTTTTGACCAACTCATGCACTTGGGTTGGAAAACGCTGCTACCCCTCTCACTGATCAATCTTTTGGTGACTGGCTTGGTAATTGCATTTAAAAATGGCTGGTTCTAAATCAAGTATATATAATGGAAAGCTTAACCAATCGTAAAAAAGTAGTTTCAGACAAGCCAATGACACTCTGGGAAAAGATTTATCTCCCAGCAATCATTAGCGGTATGCTGACAACACTGCGTCATATGTTTCGCAAACGGAAAACTATTAAATATCCAGAAGAAATTCGAGAATTTGCACCAGTTTACAGAGGTCAGCATGTCTTAAAAAGAGACGAACAAGGCAGAGAGAATTGTACTGCCTGTGGTCTATGTGCAGTTGCATGCCCTGCAGAAGCAATCACCATGACAGCAGCTGAGCGTGAACGTGGCGAGGAGCACCTTTACCGTGAGGAAAAATATGCTGCAACCTATGAAATCAATATGTTGCGTTGTATTTTCTGCGGTTTGTGTGAAGAAGCTTGTCCAAAGGAGGCCATCTTCCTTACAGATAGACTTGTTCCTACATACTTTGAGCGTAATGATTTCACCTACGGAAAAGACAAGCTCGTTGAATCATTAGATCAGCGAATTGATATCACCAAAAGACAACATACCGGTAAACGTACCCAACTATGAGTTTACAAATTATTTCTATCATTCTAGGGAGCCTCACGCTAGCAGCGGCTTTAATGGTCGTGTTAAGTAAGCACCCAGTGCGTAGCGTCATATATTTAGTCATTACGTTCTTTTTAATCACTTCCATGTACATCATGATGAATGCTCAATTCTTAGCAATTGTAAACATGATTGTATATGCAGGAGCAATTATGGTCTTATTCCTTTATGTCCTCATGCTACTAAATTTGAATAAGGATATAGAGCCCCTCGCCTCCAAAAGTGCGCAACTAGCAGCCTTCATTGCCGGCGGCTCCTTATTTCTTGTACTGATTACTGCTTTAAAAGACACCCTTGTACTCGGACAATCTTTCCGTGAAAACAACAGCGTAATTGGAAATGTCAAAGAACTTGGAAATTTACTATTCTCCAAATATGTTGTGGCATTTGAGTTAACATCCATTCTTTTCATTGCCGCTATGGTTGGGGCAATTCTTTTGGCCAAACGCGAAAATCAAATCATCGAATAATATGCAAGTTGCTACAAGCATCGGGACTTCCCTCGATTTTTACCTTTTTGTTTCTTTTGCCCTTTTTACAATTGGAGCAATTGGCGCTATGACGCGCAAAAACATGATTGTGCTACTCATGTGCATAGAACTTATGCTCAACGCAGTCAATCTTATGCTCGTTACTTTCTCTACTTATTATAACAATGGGGATGCACAAATCTTTGTATTCTTTACAATGGTGGTTGCTGCTGCTGAAGCGACGGTAGGTCTATCGATTATCATTATGGCATACCGCAACCTCAAGTCCATCGATATCGATATGTTCAATAAACTTAAAAATTAACAATGGCAAAAGACCTAACGCTTCTACTCATTATTGCATTGCCTTTATTGGGTTTTGCAATAAACGGGCTTTTTGGCAAAAAATTGCCAAAAACATTAGTTGGTGGGATTGCAACCTCTGTAGTCTTTACTGCTTTCCTTTTGGCAATCACCCTATTTTCTGACCTTCATGGAACTCAAGTTGTCAAGCTAGTCAATATCATTGATTTTGACCCTTTTGTAATCAATGCTTCTTTCCAAATTGATGCACTTTCCATCTGGATGACGCTTATTATTACAGGTATCGGTTCACTTATTCATTTATTCTCAATGGGTTACATGAGCCACGACGAAGGATATTATAAATTCTTTACTTATTTGAATTTATTTATTTTCTCCATGCTTCTTTTGGTGCTTGGTTCTAATTACTTTATACTATTTTTTGGTTGGGAAGGTGTCGGGATGTGTTCCTACTTACTCATCAGCTTTCATTACAATGATGAACAAAAAGGATTAGCAAATAGCCTTGCTGGTAGAAAAGCATTTATCATGAATCGCATTGGTGATGTTGGCTTATTACTTGCACTTTTTATGTTACTCGACCAATTCCACACATTAGAATTTGTACAGATTGGTAAAATGCTTGCACTCAACCCTGCCCTTCAGGTTGGTGCACTTTTTTATATAACCTTAAGTCTATTCATTGCAGCAACAGGAAAAAGTGCACAAATCCCTTTGTTTACATGGTTGCCTGATGCCATGGCAGGACCTACACCTGTATCTGCACTCATCCATGCAGCAACGATGGTCACAGCAGGTATTTACCTCACTGTTCGCTCCAATTTCTTATTTGAACTTGCTCCATTGACCAAGGATATCATTCTTTACATAGGATTAGCCACTACATTTTTGGCCGCTTTTATGGCAATGCGCCAAAACGATATCAAAAAAGTGCTAGCCTATTCTACTGTTTCTCAACTTGGACTTATGTTTGTTGCACTCGGGTTTGGTGCTTACAGTGTTGCGTTGTTTCATGTGACCACACATGCCTTTTTTAAAGCCCTTTTATTTCTTGGGTCTGGATCTGTCATTCATGGTATGCACGAGGAACAAGATATTCGTAAAATGGGTGGCCTTGCCAAACTAATGCCCGTTACACATATTACCTTTTTAATTGGTACTATGGCCATTTCAGGAATTCCATTCCTTTCCGGATTCTTCTCTAAAGATGAAATTATGGCTCAAGCATTGCATCATAATTCACTTGTATATGGAATCTTGGTACTTGCCGTATCAATGACGGCGATTTACATGTTCAGACTTTATTTTCTTACTTTTCATGGCCAATTTAGAGGTGGTGCTGCACTACAGAGTAAAGTACATGAAAGCGGTGTTTCTATGACCCTACCGCTCATTGTTTTAGCCTTACTTTCCGTTTTTGGCGGCTTACTGAACCTTCCTGGTTTATTTTTCAAAAATGCGGCACATTGGTTTGACCATTATCTTGCACACGGAACATTAGGTCTAGAATCCGTACATAATATACACCTCGACTTCAATACTTCCTTAGGACTTATGATTTCAGCGAGTGCTATTGCAATTGGTATTTTTGTTTGGGCCTATATCAATTATGCGAAAAAAGGTGCACTTGCTAAAGAAGATGCTGAACTAACCGGATGGGAGCGAATCTCTGCACGCAAGCTTTACGTAGACGAAGTCTATAACAGCATGTTTGTAAAACCATTATTAAGTCTTTCAGACTTTGTTGGAAAGGTCATTGACATTCAAATATTGCGAAACGGAGTTTATGCCATTGCTAACAGTATGCTGAATACAGCAAATCTGACCCGCAAATGGCAATCAGGTTTCTTGAGCAGCTATCTATTTTGGATGGTATTTGGACTCATCATTTTTGTTGCTTATTACATTTTAAAACTTTCTGTGTGGCACTAATTCTTCTACCCCTTATTTTGAGTTTGGTTGCTTGGTTCGTTCCAAGTTCCTTCACCCGTATTTTTGGCATTCTTGCCACTTTGGTTACACTTGTTTGGAGCATCATTGAACTCGGTTATTACGATTCGAGCAACCCAACGCTTGTCGATTTCAACCTATCTATTAGGATTCTTAGATTCTCAATTGATAGCCTTGGATTCACGATGCTCATCCTGACCAATGTTGTCATGTTGCTTGTTTTGTTGAGTCAGTATACCACTAAAATTGTTCATGATCCAAAATTTACAGCCCTTACGCTATTGATGCAATTTGGCTTAGTAGGAGTCTTCACAACTCAGACTATTCTAGGATTTTATCTTTTCTGGGAACTCACCTTATTACCAATCTTTTTGATTCTTTATTGGTTTGGCTCTTTTGAAAAACCCAGAGCACTTCTGCAGTTTTTCTTATATACACTGCTCGGTTCGCTTGCTATGTTATTGGCTGTAATAGGTCTAATGCATGCCACCAATCAGCAAACTTATGAGGGTCTACTAGCAGCTGATGTCAATGCTTTGGGAAACACAAGTATCATCTTAATGGCAGGATTTCTTTTAGCATTTGCCGTTAAAATCCCTCTCTTCCCTTTCCATACTTGGCAAGCTGAAACCTACACTAAAGCGCCTATTGCAGGTACAATACTACTTTCTGCTATTATGCTTAAAATGGCACTGTTTGGCCTATTGAAATGGGTTCTTCCTATTTTCGACGGAGTTGCAACGGATTTTTGGCGCTGGCCTATCATTACGCTAGGTATAATAGGTGTTGTTTATGGAGCGGTTATTGCGCTGCGTCAAAATGACATCAAAACATTATTTGCATATGCGTCATTGAGCCATCTTGGTCTTATTGCCGCGGCAATTATGCTTAATGATCCGCAAACAAACCAAATTGCTGTTGTCCAAATTGTGAATCACAGCATTGTGTCTATTGGTTTGTTTTTAGCCGCTGGCATCATAGAACAACGTACCGGTACGCGACAGCTTAGTGAACTCGGAGGAATTGCAAAAGTAGCACCTCGTTTTGCATTTTGGTTTGCTGTGCTCACTTTCATCTCCTTGTCGGTTCCATTTACAGCTGGTTTTATAGGGGAATTCTTCTTAATCAAAGCACTATTTAGTTCTCATGCATTAACTGGTATTATAGCAAGTTCAACGCTCATTTTAGCTGCTATTTATATGCTCCGAGCATACCAAACACCCATGTTTGGGCCTACGAAAATAGCAGTGTTTCAAGATATCCATTGGTCCGAAATACTCGTTTTTGTCATTCTCAGTATTGCAGCTATTTACATTGGACTTGCACCACAATGCCTCACTGATTTTGTTGCAAATAGTCTTACACAACCTACTCATTAATACAAGTCATGGATAGTATCGTTATTCTTTTTATCGCGGGCCTTATCGGTCTTTTTGCAGGGATGAGTAAAAAACCTGTTATTTCCTTATTCATTGCAAGTGCAGGTTTAATTGGTGCAGGTGTAGCTGCTTATTATAGGGGAACATATTCATCTCCTTTTTCTTCTTATTCGGCATATGTGCCAACCCAAGGACTCATTATTATTTTGTTGTGTGCCGTTACATTACTTGCAATTTTAGGGGGGTTCAAACGCTACAGCCAAGATGATGAGCATACTGGGGATTATTTCGCGCTTATCCTTTTCTCTTTGTGCGGTGCTGTATTAATGGCTCAACCTAATGACCTCATGCTGTTTTTTATTGGTCTAGAAATATTATCTATTCCGATTTATGTCTTAGTTGGCATAGACAAAGGCAGCAGTATTTCTGCTGAGGCTGCTGTCAAATATTTTTATACGGGTTCCTTTGCATCAGCAATTATTCTTTTCGGAATAGCCTTGTTATATGGTGCAACGGGCAGTTTCCAACTTATAGAAATACAATCAAATTTAGCTATTGGAATTTGGCAAAGTCCAATGGCCATGATTGGAAGTCTTTTTATGTTGGCTGGCTTTACTTTTAAAATTGGCTCTGTACCATTCCATTTTTGGGGTCCAGATGTTTATCAAGGTGCATCAAACGCAGTTCTCATGTATATGTCAACAGTTGTCAAAATAGCTGGAGTGTATGCATTGATCAATGTTTTTGGACAAGTATTCAGAGACTCTTATTTTTTCTGGATTGACCTCATCAGTTTACTGATACTTGCCTCCATGTTTTTTGGTTATATCACCGCATGGAAACAAACCTCTTTCAGAAGACTCATCGCTTATTCATCCATCGCTAACGCTGGGCTCATGTTATTTGGTCTTGCTGATATCCACAACGGAAATATTTTTGTTTTCGTAAGTGCTTACGCCTTAGCAACCATTGCGCTAGTCGTTGTGAACTTAATTGTCAATGATGAAACAGATAGTTTGGAAAATTGGGAAGGTATTGCTTGGAAACACCCACTAATCGGGATCGCACTTGCATTAGGACTATTCTCTTTGGCGGGTATTCCACCTATGGCAGGTTTCTTTGGTAAATTCACCTTACTATGGGCCGCTGTACCTCATATTCCATATACGGCTATTTTAGCGCTCATTGCCTCTGTTATCGGTGCTTTTGTATACTTACGCTTACTCTTAACCGCGCTCAAAAAGCCTAGTGTTCATATTCGTATACAACTGAGTTTAGAGCAAACCTTGGTTCTGGTCTTGACCTCTATCGCTTCAATTGGAGCTATCTACTTCCTTTAAAAGCCTATTAATCCTTAATTATCATCTATACTAGAAGATCCCTATCATATACGTATAGTAGGTATTTGAGCCCTCAAAAGCTGATAATTTTAGTATCTTTGATGCTCTTTTTAGTTTATTAATGACCAAATGTGTTTTTATTACTGGAGCCAATGGTATGCTTGGTGCAAGTGTTACCCGAGAAGCCTTGAATCAAGGTTTTCAAGTCAAGGCTCAAATTCTTCCTGGCAGCAGCAGAGCTGTTCTTGAAGGACTTCCTATTGAAATTGTTGAAGGAAATATCCTCGATAAGTCCTTTTTAGATCGAGAGATGGCCTCATGTCAATTTGTAATAAATATCGCTGCGCTCACCACTATATGGCCTCGACGTCTTGAAAGTCTTTATGCTGTTAATTTGCAGGGCGTTATTAATGTAGCTGCTACCGCCCAAAAATATAAGCACATTCGCATGGTCCAAATTGGAACTGCAAATTCTTTTAATCACGGTACTAAGGATGCACCTGGTGACGAAAATCAACCTTATACAGGGGATCAATTTAAAATGGACTACATGGACAGCAAATATCAAGCCCAATGCTATTTGCTAGAACTTCATAAAGAGGCTCAATTCCCAATTGTCATTGTGAATCCAACTTATATGTTTGGACCTTTCGATTCTGGACCAACCTCTGGAAAAATGCTATTGGAATTGTACAAAAATAAGCTCCCTGGATATGCTGGTGGGGGCAAAAACTTCGTCTATTCCAAAGACGTAGCCGTTGCAACTGTAAATGCCTTAAAAATGGGCCGTGAAGGCCAATGTTATATTGTTGGGAATGAAAATTTATACTTTGGTGAAATGTTCGTAAGAGCTTCACAAGTATTTAACCAGCCATTTAGAATCAAGCAAATACCTGGTTTTGCCATTAATTTAGTCGGTGCTATTAATTCAACCTTGGCCCGAATCTTCCGAAAAAAGCCACAACTCAGCTATTCAATGGCAAAAATGGCCAGTGTCAAACAATTTTATTCACCCCAAAAGGCCCGTACCGAATTACACCTTCCAAGTACACCAATTGAAGTTGCAATCGCTGACTGCATTGAATGGTATAAATCCAACGGCTATCTTCCTAAATAATTTCTTATGTATTATTTAGCCCTTCCAATAGATCAAACCCCGAGTTTTACTGATGGGATTGCACCTATATATCTTGCATTATTTGGTTTTATTTGTTTTTGGTTCATTTCAAAATCTGAGCCCATTAAAAGTTTTTACTTTAATAAATATACCCATGATATTGCATGGTTAAAGTTTATTTATATGACAAAATGGGTAGGATTCATAAGTATGGGACTCTTACCCCTTTTGATCTTGTTATTCATCAATCCAAACAGTGGACTTGGCTACTATGGCTTAAATTTACGCAGTGACACGCTCATGTTTAATTTGATTGTCACAATTGGAATGGCTGCCTTTCTCATTCCATTAGTGGCCTATTCTGCCAGAAAACCAAAGAATCTCGTCAATTATCCTCAGATTAGGGCCAAAAACTGGGAGAGCAAAACATTTTGGCTCAATTTGTTTGGCTGGGCCGTATATCTCCTTGGCTACGAATTATTGTTCCGCGGGTTACTCTTATTTCCATTAGTGGATGCGTATGGCATTTGGTTGGCAATAGCCGTGAATGTAGCGCTCTATTCTGCCACACATATCCCAAAAGGACTTGATGAGACATTAGGCGCGGCGCCCCTTGGTTTTGTACTTTGTTTGCTTACACTCATGGCTGGCAACATTTGGATCGCATTCTTGGTTCATGTGGCAATGGCCTGGACCAATAGCCTAACAGCACTCAAACATCATCCTGAAATCCACTATTACAAATGGCAAAAAAACGTTTCTTAAAGAAAGTTGTAATAGTAACAGGTTCAAGCCGCGGGATTGGAAGTGCAATTGCACATGCCTTTGCGCTTGAAGGAGCTAAAATTGTCCTGAATGGCAGGAATGAAGAGCGACTCATTGAACAACAATCCTTAATTGAACAAAAAGGAGGCACCGTTTCATATTTCAAAGGTGATGTATCTGATGCAGATCAAGCGCAAGCTTTGATTGACTTTGCGATAGATAGCTATGGACAAATCGATATTATAGTCAATAATGTAGGGATTTCTAGTCGTGGGAATTTAGCTCAAATGCATCCAAGTGTGATAGATCAAGTTTTCAGAAGTAATGTTTTGGGCACCATCTTCCCTACTCAAGCTGCCATTCCACATTTGCGTCAAACTAAGGGAAGTATTATTTTTATTTCGAGTTTAGCTGCTATTCATGGTCTTCCGGGCCTTGCACCATATAGCGCCTCAAAAATGGCACTTACCTCATTTGTAGAATCCTTACGACTCGAGGAAAAGACATATCAAGTTCATATAGGTCACCTCCAAGTTGCAATGACTGAAATAGTACACAACAAAGAAGTAGTTGGAGCGGATGGAAAGAAGCAATTTTTGGCTCCGCGAGAAAAGGGAAAAGTACTGACCATGGACCAAGTAGCAGCAGATTGTCTGAATTTAGTATTTCAAAGGAAGCACAGGATAACTCAAACTTTTATGGGTAAAATGAATCGCATTCTGAATAGTATTTCACCACTACTTGTGGAGTTCATTCTTAGTAAAAACCTGCACAAATTTGAGGAAAACAGCAAATGATCGGTCAAGACTTTCCAAAAATCTCCATAGAACTTGCAGGGCTTAAACTTCTTGAACCAAACGCCATGATTGGCGATATCATCCTATTTTCAACAGCACTTTTCTTTTCCGCAAAAATAAAAGCATTAGCAAACGAACATCCTTTTTATCAAAATTGGCGCCTATTTTACAAGTGGTTTGGTTGGAGTTTTTTATTTGGCGGGTTTGGGCATCTATTCTACAATTATCTCGGTCTTTGGGGCAAGTATCCTTCTTGGATTTTTGGCATGGTTGGAACATTTTACGTAACAAAGGGAATGGCCTCTTTATGGTCAAACGAATCACAGCGCAACTATTTTTTAATGGGCGCAAAGCTCTTATTAGCACTTGGTATTTTGATTGAAATTGCTGTTTTCCTATTTGTCGACCTCACCTTAGATCAAAGTAAAGGACTTTTTGTCCCAACCTTGGTTAGTGGTATTGGTCTCATTTTTTCTTTGGTGGTTTTAGGTAGATACTATCAAAAATATATTGGTCAATCCTTTAGTTCTTTTTGGATTGCGGCCCTAATCCTATTACCTAATGCAATTATACAAAGTCAAAAAATAAATTTGCATCAATGGTTTGACCGCAATGATTTCTCCCATTTATTATTAATAGTGAGTCTTTTTGTTTATTACCGAGGCATAAAAAAAGCGGACCTAAGCCCGCTTTTTAAAAATTAAATATCTAGTTTAGAATTGATATGCAACTCCGACTGTAGTATTGAGATATTGTGTAATGATGCCATCTATTTTATAAAGTTTTGGGATGTAGGTTGCATCAATTAAAATTCGAACCTTTTCACTTACCTTGAAGCTTGGTGTCAAACCAGCCATAAGTGCAATCATATCGTCTCCACGTAAAAGGTATGTATCATTATAGACAGAGTTACCATTGTTAACTAAAGCAGCTCCACCATGCAATTCAAGACCAAATTGGGCATCTTTATCGGCTAATTTTACAACATTTAGGTTTAATTGTAAGCCTAAGCGGTTAAGATTGTTGTCTCCGATTATATCTAGTCCTCCGTCAAGCTTCAGGCCAAAACTAGGAACAAAATTATAAGTTACAGCTGTGTTTATACTTAAGCCGTTACCTGCCTCACCAAGTAAGTGAGCCCCAGCATTAAATTGAAGACCCAGATTTCCTTTTTGGGCAAAAGACGTAAGCGCACCAAGAAGGGCAAAAAAGAAGGCTATTTTTTTCATATTTGTTATTTGATTTCACGAATTTAAGAATAATTCCCAATCTAAACTACAAACATTGAATGTTAATTAGGATTAGCAAATCACCAAAACGAGGCCATTGAAACTTCTACAAAAGACTATTTCAAAAAAGTCAGGTATATGCCTACAAAAAAAATTCATCAATTATCAGATGAAACACTTAATTTTGCAAACTCACTAAGGTGATTATGGCTCCGTGGCGCAACTGTATAGCGCACTGGATTTCGGCTCCAGCGGTTGCAGGTTAGAATCCTGCCGGGGTCACTAAAGCGGAGAAAGCCCCATTCCTACTAGGTTTGGGGCTTTTGTTTTAGTTCAGCATATGATCTTTAAGATTCCTTATTTGAGGTGGTTCAGGTGGTCATCTATTGAGGCATTAAAACCAAAACTTAGCTAATTTTTATCACTAAATATTTAATAGATTCCTAATTTCAGCTGCACTATTGGAATCTTTTAATTCCTTTTTAATTGGCTTATAGTTTTCTGATGGATTTTGAAGTATTTTGTACAACGCATTTTGAACATTAACTAAATCATCAAAAACATTAGGAATTGAATTCAAATTCAACTTACCGAAATTCAACTTTATATCTTCATTCAATATAACCATAATCCTAGTCAATTCCTCTGCATCTTTAGCTTCTAAAAGTAATTTTTGAATCTCAATATTTTTTGTCATCAAAGGGATAATGTTAATATTATAATAGTTTAATAATGATTCATGGAAAGAAGTTAAAGTATCGATGACAATCCAATCCTCCTTTTCAATAATTTGCTGAAGCCTATTTAATTCATTCTTCCAATCTATTAATGCATAAGCTTTATTGCTATTATTTTCGACAACATTAAATCGTGAGGCATGAGCATCTATTGCTGTTTTAATTTCTTCAAGCTCTACCATTTTTGGCAATTCTAAAATACCAATTGTTTCAACGGCAGCTGTTTGAATTTTAGCTATGAGCTCAACTAAATCATCATGTGCATTAAGGATGCCTTTAAGAGAATATCTACTTTTTACTAATTTAACCTTTAGCGTTTCATGTAAAGCTTCAATTTCCTTAGTACTTACGCTTGCATATAATTTTGAAATTGTATCTACATATAAAATCTCTTTTTGAACTATATATTTATTTTTTTCTGGTGGGGGTAGACTATAAGACTCTTTAAAATTTGCTATATTTTTTAAATTTTCTTCTTGAAGATGGGGTGTTCTAGGATCTATCAACTGCCATTTATCAATACTCGTGAATCCAGCATCTTTTAACGAGTTCAACTTTTGATATTGAACATATTTCATCTTGTTGTATTTGTTGATATTCAAAGAGCCTTTTCCATTCAGATGACCAAAATTACCTTCACCCCATAGTTCATCTAGCAATGTATTTCCATCAACAAAATCAATAGTATCTGTAGAGATGTATGACGGATCTAAATCTTTAAAGGCTGCCTTTAGATCAACGCGCTTAACTTCTTCTCCATTTATTAGACCTACAAAAAGTGATGCGATATCTTTCTCATCAAAATAAAGTTCAATCGTCTCATTGTTTTCGATTTGAACTATTCGATCTTTTAGATATCCTTTCGTCGAAAAATCAGCTTTAATACTTTTTTGCTTATCACTATCGGAATGTTGAAAGCTCCCTGTAAATAAACCATCAGAGTAGGTTACAGATGTTTTGATTGTCTCGTTTGCAAAAGAAAAATCTCTACTAAAAAGGCCGTGTGGAACACCGTTTTTAAAGTTTCCAATTAGTTTTTGATTAATTGCATAACCTTGTAATTTACCCCCTAGACTGATTTCCCAGTATCCATTTACTTCTCCATTAACAAAATGTCCACTTATATTCAACTCAAGGAAGCCTTTGCTCGATTGGTTTTTGTACATAAATTTAAAATCACCATTAAAAATCCTTTTTCCTTGTTGATTGAAAAAAGTGTATTCAGCAGTACCATCATTATTTCCCCAATTATATGGGCCAGAATATTTTTCAAGTGTCTGTGCCCAAGAGAAATTGGATAGAAACATTAGTATTAATAATACTTTCGGAATATTTGTTAATCTTTTCATAAATAATTTTGTTTCTATAAACCTAGAGTTAATAAACTAAAACTTATGATACACTTATGATACATATAATTATTATAATACTTCAATGAAGCCAATTGCTGGTTTAATTCAGAGAAAAACTGCTTTGTCATGTAAACCTCAATACATTCCCATTAATTCGATCTATTTCACATGGTGTTAGCCTTTGGATAAATATTGCTAACATTGTTAGGAAATAAAAAAATACCATGCATAAAATAGGCTTCTTTTTGACTTTTTTACTTTTGAATTCAACGGTTTTTGCACAGAATGGCTTAAGTTTTGACGATATTGATGATATGATCCAAACAAACTTTCCAGGAATTCTTGGCAATAATCCAATTACTGTTGAAGCCTGGATAAAGCCTACAGCAAATAGTGGAGAATCCATAATTACCTCTTGGGGTACTGTATCAAATGGGGCAAGATTCACAGTACGATGCAATGCGCTTTCTTCGACGAGTACTGTACTCAGAGTTGAAAATAATGGTGGTGGAATAAACGGCACCACCAATGTTGCGGATGGCATCTGGCATCATGTAGCCGTAGTTTATAATCCAAGTTTAAGTACTAATAAGTATAGCTTGTATGTCGATGGAAATTTGGAAATCTCAGCTGACATTTCTACTCCACTCAATATCATAGCGGGTACCAACCTCCGTATTGGTAGAAGAATTCATCCAACATACACTGGCTATTATGGAGGTGAAATGGACGAGGTGAGGATTTGGAATGTAGCTCGTTCACAAGCAGAAATACTGGCCAATATGAACACTGAGTTTTGCGTTATACCAATAAACCTGGTATCCTACTTTAAATTCAATCAAGGGATTGCAGGTGGCTCAAATACGAGTATTAATATGGCTACAAACGAAGTCGGTGGATATAATGGTACACTTACTGGATTTGCATTAATTGGAACAAGCTCCAATTGGGTTAATGGTGTTCAACTTACCCAAGGTACCATCACTAACAATGTAAATGTAACTGCCTGCTTCGGAAGTTCATATAATTTCAACGGAACTAATTACACCACTGCTGGCATTTACACTCACAATATTCCGTCAGGATCAGTAAATGGTTGTGATTCAACAGTTGTGCTCAATCTTACTTTTTTACCTGAGATAAGCAGCAATCAGACCATTGATATTTGTTATGGTGATTCTGTTGTGATTAATGGCGTAACCTATTCTTCATCAGGTCAATATACCCAAATTCTGGCAGGACAGTCAAGTTCTGGTTGTGACTCCACGTTATCACTCAATATTAATGTTTTACCACAAAGCATGAATACCATTACAATGAATGAATGTTACGGTTTTAGTTTGGATCTCAATGGCAACACATATTATACATCTGGAGTGTACAATGTATCTTTAGGTGGGGCATCGAGCACAGGTTGTGATTCCTTGATTATTCTTAACCTCACTATTGCACCCGAGATCAACACGACAATAGATCAGATTGGTGAAATGACCCTTTTTGCAACCAATGGACAGGGAAGTTACCAATGGATTGATTGCACAAGCGGAACTGAAATTGCGGGTGAGAACAATCAAAACTTTACCTCTTCCGTTAATGGTAATTATGCCGTTATCATAACCCAAAATAACTGTTCAGATACATCGAACTGTATTAATTTGGACGCAGCTAAACTTAGTGAATACGCACTAGATTTTCAGATTTTCCCGAATCCAGCAAATAGGGTGCTCAATTTAAAAGCTACTCAAAATGAACACTTTACGTATCAATTGTGGAATATACAAGGGGAGCAATTAATGAGTGGTGAGGCAATTGGCTCAACTGAAATCGACATTCAAGGATTATCATCAGGGTGCTATCAGCTAGAAATTCACGCTACCCATTCGGTGAGTAGGCAACAAATTCTTAAGCATTGACAAAGAGGTATTCAAACATTAGCTGAGCTCATCTGCTAATACTTTATAGGTTGGATCCTCTAAAATATTGACGTGGATAATCGCTTGTGCATTTTGTAGAAGAAGCCTACAGTCAGGGCTTAGATGTCTCAGATGTACCGTTTTTCCCAACTTATGGTATCGCTCTGTTATTTTATTTAAGGCCTCAATTGCAGACATATCCACCACCCTACTCTCTGCAAAATCAATAATTACTTCATTTGGGTCATTGAGAATATCAAATTTTTCATTGAAAGCCGTTGCAGAGGCAAAAAAGAGCGGACCATATATTTGATAATGCTTGACGCCATTTTCATCAGTGAATTTACGTGCACGGATGCGCTTGGCATTATCCCAAGAAAAGACGAGCGCCGATATAATCACGCCAATGGCGACAGCTAAAGCTAAATTATGGAGGAAAATCGTTACAAGGGTTACGATGACCATGACAAAAATGTCTGATTTGGGCATTTTATTGAAAGTTCGGAGCGAAGCCCATTCAAACGTTCCAATCGAGACCATGATCATAAGTCCAGTGAGTGCTGCCATCGGCACTTTCTCAATTAGTGCTGAACCAAACATCACAAAAATCAAAAGCATTATAGATGCAAAAATCCCAGACAATCTAGCACGAGCGCCATTTGAAACATTGATAAGACTTTGACCAATCATCGCACACCCACCCATTCCCGAGAATAGTCCTGATAGGATATTGGCAATACCTTGCGCTATAGCTTCCTTATTGCCTCTTCCTCTGGTCTCAGTCATTTCATCAACAATATTTAATGTCAAAAGACTTTCAATGAGACCAACGCCTGCAACGATTGACGCATAGGGCAAGACAATAAGTAAAGTCTGCCAATTCAAGGATATTGGCGGAATATGAAAGGGAGGGAATCCACCTTTGATTGAGGCTAAATCCCCAACAGTTTTGGTATCGATGTGAAAAAAGGTGACCAGGGAAAAGATTACCAAAATTGCTGCTAAAGAAGCTGGTAGCAATTTGGTGATCTTTGGAAGCCTCCAGATGATCAACATGGTAAGTAAAACCAATCCTAAAAAAATGTATAGTTGACCTCCTGTTAGCCAATGCCCAGATGCATTTTTGAACTGATCAAGTTGAGCCATGAAAATAATGATTGCCAAACCATTTACAAAACCGAATATGACAGGATGAGGCACTAAACGTATGAGTTTACCCAATTTGAATAATCCAGCTCCAATCTGAATTAGACCAGCCAAAATTACTGTTGCATATATATATTCTATACCATGAGATTTAACTAAAGTAACCAGCACAACAGCAACCGCACCTGTTGCTCCTGAAATCATTCCCGGCCTACCCCCAATAATTGAAGTAACCAAACCCATCATAAAGGCTGCGTATAGTCCAGTTAGGGGTGAAAGACCTGCTATGAGCGCAAATGCTACTGCTTCAGGCACTAGGGCAAGTGCAACTGTTAGACCTGATAAAATTTCTGTTTTATAATTGACCTGTTGTTTGAAATCAAAGAGAGCTAGTGAATATTTCATTTAAAAAATAGATTTTGAATCGTTGAGCCAAAGCAAACTCCCATCACCATAACTTAAAAAACGGTAATCCTTGTTGAGAGCGTGATTATAAATTTCCTTCCAATCTTTTCCGACAAAAGCGTGTATAAGCAGTAATAAGGTTGATCGCGGTTGATGAAAATTAGTCAAAATGGCATCAACACTGCGGATGCGGTAACCTGGCTTGATCATCAGGCTAGTTTTTGTCAGAAATTGATCGACTTGCTCCAGTATCAACTGTTTCAAAACAGCATTAATCGCATCTATAAAAGGGATAACTTGAGGCAATTGATACGCCTCAAATTGCTGAAGTTCGATAATTTCTAGTCTACTATCAGGGTTGGATAATAGCTTGACACCCATCCAGTAAATACTTTCTAGTGTCCGAAGTGAAGTAGTCCCAACTGCAACACGAATTTGATCTGGTTGGGCAATTAGCGCTTGCAAGAGATCCTGATTAACTTCGATGAACTCTGCATGCATGTCGTGTTCTTCTGCCGTTTCGGTTTTTACGGGCTTAAAAGTACCTGCCCCAACGTGTAGTGTGAGATTTGCTGGATGTATATCTTTGGCTGCAAGTTGTTTAAAAATAGTTTCAGTTAGGTGTAGCCCTGCAGTAGGTGCAGCCACAGAACCATCTTCTTTTGCATATACGGTTTGATAACTTGTTTTGTCGCTCTCTTCGGCCTCACGGTTCAAATATGGAGGTAATGGAATTTTACCAATAAGATTCAAAATTTCTGCAAAACAAAGATCGGTTGCTGTCCAAGTAAAGTGTATTTTAAATCCAGAATCTGAGCGTTCCATTTGCTCAGCAGAAAGAGTATGCTGAGTACCGTTAGATTCAAAGTAAAGTTCAATGGGGCCTGTTTTCCATTTTTTAACGCCTCCAATCTGACACAGCCATTCTACGCTGCCTTTTTGCTGCATAGCACTACTCACATCAGGGTACTTGTTACTATGCTCCAAACAAAAAACTTCTATTTGACCTCCAGTACTTTTCTTGAAATGAAGGCGAGCCTCTATTACCTTACTGTTATTGAGAAGCAATAATGATTGTTCAGGCAAGTGATTGGCAAGATTTACATAACGATCGTCGGTGATGGTGCCATTTTTGTAGATGAGTAATTTGCTATTATGACGAGGCGAAACTGGATAACGAGCAATGCGCTCATCAGGCAGTAAATATGTAAAATCCTCTATTCTTGTTCCACTCATGAACCCATTTTGGACACAAAAATACAAAACATTGAGGGTAATTAAATTCCCCTTAGCAAACTATCATATAAGTCATTAAATGACATGCCGTTGGCTGTTTTTTGCTTAGACAAGCGCTTGAACTCGACCAAAGCCCAGAGTATGAACTCCATAAGAAAAGGAAGATCTTCTGAAGCCACGCGCGGTTGGTAGCGCTCGATCAGTGCTTTGAGGGGCTCAATAGCTTGCAGTGCTTGCAAATAGGTTTGCTCGTCGGTTTCGTCGGCAATTTCCAGGGCGTTGTTTTGGGTAAACCATTCAACTACACCATCGTAGGGCGTGACCTGATCTGCTTTTTTGAGTTTTTCAATTTTCGGAAAATAAGTTAAAAAGAGCGTTTTGGTGGCCTCACTAATGAGCTGATTGGCCACAAAAGAAGAGCCTTCTTGCTCTCCTTCATAGACCAACTCTACCTTTCCAGTAATGGAAGGAATCATTCCCATGAGGTCGGAGAAGCGAACGGTCGTACTTTGCTCGTTGTTGAGCAAAGCGCGGCGCTCAGCGGTGCTAATAAGGTTTTCGTAGGCGGTGATGCTCATGCGCGCGCTCACGCCACTTTTGGCGTCAACGTATTCGCTGTTGCGCGCTTCAAAAGCAATTTGCTCTAAGATATCTTTAGCCAATTCGGGAACATGAACCTCGCAAATGCGGTTTTCTAGTTTTTGAGCTTCTTGGGCAGTAATTTGCTTGGCGGTCTTGACGTCTGCGGCGTAGTGTGTCAGAATCTGAGAACCAATTCGGTCTTTGAGTGGCGTTACAATGCTACCGCGATTAGTATAATCTTCTGGGTTGGCTGTAAAAATAAACTGCAGGTCCAAAGGCAAGCGCAACTTGAAGCCGCGAATTTGTATGTCGCCTTCTTCCAATATGTTAAACAGTGCTACTTGAATTCGCGCTTGAAGATCGGGGAGCTCATTGATGACAAACACACACCGGTGCGCACGAGGTATCATGCCGAAGTGCAAGACGCGTTCATCGGCGTAGCTGAGCTTTAGGTTGGCCGCTTTAATGGGGTCGATGTCACCGATGAGATCGGCGATCGTGACGTCTGGTGTGGCGAGTTTTTCATAGAAGCGCTCAGAGCGATGGAGCCAGGTAATAGCTGTGTTGTCGGCGTGTTCGGCAATGAGGTCTTTGGCATAGCGGCTAATAGGCGCCAACGGGTCGTCGTTGATTTCGCTACCTGCCACCACCGGGATGTATTCGTCTAGTAAATGGATCATGAGGCGCGCAATGCGCGTTTTACCCTGACCGCGCAAGCCCAGCAAGTTGATGTTGTGCTTAGATAGAATGGCGCGCTCGAGTTGCGGAACCACGGTATGCTCATAGCCGTGCATCGACGGAAAACTTGGCTTACCATCTTTGAGTGCCGCAATGAGGTTGTCGCGGAGTTCGGTTTTGATGCTTTTGGACGTGTAGCCAGCCGCTTTTAAAGCGCCGAGCGTATGAATGTTGGTGTCTATCATATCAGTTCATTCGTTTTTTACGATTGGTTTCGTAGTCGTGGAAAATCATTTCACCTAAGCCTTTCAATCCGGTAAAAAAGGCCTTCCCTTTGTTGGACTTCGTGAATTCGTCCACAAAATGCTGCAAATACGGATCTTGGGCAATCATGAAGGTGGTGATGGGGATGTGCATTTTACGGGCTTGTGCCGCCATGGTGTAGCATTTGTCTACGATGTAGTCATCTAGGCCATTGCTATTTTTGTAGTACTGCCCATCTGGCAAGCGCAAACAACTTGGCTTGCCGTCGGTGATCATGAAAATTTGCTTGTTGGTATTGCGTTTTCTGCGCAAGATATCCATAGCGAGCTCTAGGCCAGCAACCGTATTGGTGTGGTAAGGCCCAACGTTCAAATATGGCAGGTCTTTGATGCTAATTGGCCAGGCGTCGTTGCCAAAGACAATCACGTCTAGCGTATCTTTCGGATAACTCGTCGTAATGAGCTCTGCCAGCGCCATCGCCACTTTTTTGGCGGGCGTGATGCGGTCTTCGCCGTAAAGGATCATGCTATGGCTAATATCTATCATAAGCACCGTACTCATCTGCGATTGGTGGTGGGTGTCTTCAACCACTAAGTCTTGTTCGGTAAGCCGGAACTCCCCTACGCCATGATTGATCTGCGCGTTTTTGAGGCTCTCTGTAATCGAAATATTTTCGAGCGCATCGCCAAACTGAAAATCTCTGAACTCACCGGTAGCTTCATCGCCCAAGCCACTCTTTTTGGATTTGTGCTGCCCGCGCCCACTCTTGCGGATATTCCCAAAGATTTGCTCCATCGCATTCTTGCGCAAAATGCGTTCGGTTTTGGCCGTCACACTCATCTGCCCCTTGCCGTCTGGCAAAATTTCTTCGCGCAAATACCCCTTTTTCTTGAGGTCCTCGATGAAGTCGTCCATGGTGTATTTGTCGTTGGTCAGGCTGTATTCCTTATCCAAGACATTGAGCCACTCTAGCGCTTCATCTACATCGCCCGAAGTATGCACAATAAGTTCGCTAAAAATATCAAACAAGCGCTCAAAGTCAGAGAGCTCTGGTGCTTGATAAGGCGTGAATACATAACCGCTTTTGCGCATGTGTGGAGATTTAAAATTGTAACAAGAGTTGGGAGGAAATGTTTGGGGTTAATCATTTTCTTCTTAATCAGTAGGAATAATCAATTCCTATTTTTTCTTTATTCGTCAATAACCATGACTATTGCTGATTTCTAATGGTTAGTCCTTTTTCGAGTAAAAATACAGTCAAAACCCCAGCTGATGAATCTGGGAGGTAAAAATGAAACTTCTTGCTTTTTTCAAGCTTCAGTTTTGCGCCGACTACTTTAAAAGGAAGAAAACCCTCTTGATTGTACGTAAAGTGTTCCACCTCCTCGTAACCCAGGCAGCGCTTTTTTCCAAACAAATAGTTGACAAGAATAGCATCTTGCTGAAATGCAACTCGTAGGATCGTATTTTTTATTGTAAATCTA
>Ga0208439_1000059_pt1 | contig 62605 bp, 65 predicted proteins | sample ColrivemetaGS703_FD_187621 | JGI IMG/M metagenome (GOLD analysis project Ga0208439, IMG submission 187621) | Estuarine microbial communities from the Columbia River estuary - Freshwater metaG S.703 (SPAdes) (version 2) | ecosystem: Environmental > Aquatic > Marine > Intertidal zone > Estuary ...
ATAATATACTTATATTATTTTATGAATTTATTTACAAGTATATTTTTCTTATTTAATAATAAGAAATGTCTAACAAAAAAATATATATAGACGAATTAAATAAAATATTAAGACCTATTGGGTTTTATGTTTGGAAACCAGTTAATACTAATGATATAGAAGAGCAAGTTGATTATATTCAATTTAGATTATTATTTAACGAACTAACAAAAGAACATAATGATTTAATTGCTACTGCTGGAAATCTAAAATTTGTTTATTCAATTGATATGATTGCCGATTCCAGAGGGAAAAAATATTTATTTATAAAAACCACTGATTTAAAAAACTTATTGACATTAAAAGAGATATATACAGATAAACAATTAGAAATTAATATTCATTTAAATCATATTAATTCTAAAATATATAAATATACATAATTATATACACACTGGATAGATGGGAAATTGAAACATGTAATATTAAAGTGAATAATAAAAGAGTTATCCAATGAAGATCAGTGTGGAGAATATGCTTTTATAAAAATAGAAAAATAATATTGTTAAAAATCTTTAAGGGTTGAAATATTGTTCAAAATTATATGTAAAGAGGCGTATACTACATAATGTAGGAAACTTATTCAAAAATGAGAAAAAACTCGCTAAAAAGTTCCCTCCATATGTAGTTATGAAGGAACTCAAGATATTCATGGATTAATTATTGGAAGAGGAATAAATGATATTTCTTACTAAAAATAAAATTGAATAAACATTTTTATAATCATTATTAATTATAAAAGTTATAATGCAGGTTGTATCAATAATCAAAAATCTATTTATTAAGACGTGTTCCAAACCTACTCCTCTGGGTAGATGGAGAATTGAAACATGTAATATTAAATTGAATAATAAAATAGACTTATCAAACGAAGATCATTGCGGACCTTGTGGAGAATATGTCATTAATAATAAAAATCAGATAGATTTACTAAAAAATGATAAACTTAAAAAATAATATTTAAATTTACATACTTAAAGAACGATATACTACATAATGTAGAGAAATTATTCAAAAATGAGAAAAAGTCGCTAAAAAGTTCCCTTCATATGTAGTATCGATGAATGAAATTTTTCGGGGAAAGTTTTTTTGGGTTTTCATTTTTGGACATTTTTAATGTCCATTTTTCAAAAGTATAGATATTTTATGGCAAAAAATACAATTCTGTGACCATAATTAAAAATTAGCATGTGGTCGCCAAAAAAATAATTCTAAATTTGTGACTGTAACTTTTTTTATATTTTAATTAAACAAGTATTTAGGGATTTTTTATATTTCCTATATATAGGAAAATGGAAAAAAATAAATCCCCAAAAATCCCCTTAAAATATACATGTATTTTTTGTCACTATCACACTAGCAATAAAAAAGACTATAATAAACATATACTCACACCAAAACATCAAAAAAAACAAAATGGAAATGATTTGGAAATAATGGAAAACATAAATATCCCCGAATATATTTGTGAATGTTCAAAAAAATTTATTACATATAGTGGTTTGTGGAAACATAAACAAAAATGTATTAACCCTGAAAATATAGAAAAAGAAGAGACAGAATTTAAGGTTTTAACTAATTTAGTGTTAGAGGTTGTTAAACAAAATCAAGAACTTATTAATCAAAATAATGAAGCACACAAACAAAATCTAGAACTTACAAATAAAATTGTTGAAATCAGCAAAAATGGAATGGGTAATACGACAATAACAAATAGTAATAATAATTCAAATAATAATAAAACATTTAACCTTAATGTGTTTTTAAACGAAACATGTAAAGATGCAATGAATATTATGGATTTTGTCGATTCTCTCAAACTTCAATTATCAGATCTAGAAAGCGTAGGAAAATTAGGTTTCGTAGAAGGAATTTCTAGTATTATTATTAAGAACCTTAAAGAAATGGATGTACATAAAAGACCGGTTCATTGTAGCGATTCAAAGAGAGAAGTAATGTATATTAAAGATGAAGATAAATGGGAAAAGGAAAATGAAAATAAACTAAAACTGCGAAAGGCAATTAAACGTGTCGCAAACAAAAATCAAAGATTACTTCCAAAGTTTAAAGAAGAACACCCAGATTGTGGTAAATATCATTCAAAGTTTTCTGACCAATACAACAAACTCGTAGTCGAATCTATGGGAGGTTCAGGAGATAATGATATTGAAAAGGAAGATAAAATCATTAAAAAAATAGCAAAAGAAGTTATAATAGATAAAAGTTATTAAACTAATTTGTTGGAATCGACGCGTTTGAAGCAAATGGACCATCTTCTATAAAATTACCAGTTAGAGTATATCTTTTAGGATAATCTGGCATATATTGTAGACCAGATGGTTTATACCTTTGGTCAAATAATTTATTATCTTCGTTAAATTTTTGTGACCACGTATCGAACCCAAAATTTGCTTGAGCAGGTTTAGAATACATGTTAGATGTAATCACGCGTTCTTGTGTTCCGTAACCACTTGTTAAAGGGGAATATTGAGGAGTTATACCCAATGTTAATTTACCAGCAGCATTATCTCCAGGAACACAATCTTTTGCTTTTGGAAGAGGTGGAACATAAGGTTGACAACCCGGACAATCAATATCAGCAGAACATTGTTGACCAGTTATAGAACATCTTGCAGTTGGGCCACAAAAGTTTTTACAACTGTATGAGGTTGTTAAAGGTAAATCGACAGTATGACTAGTTGAACCATCATATTCTTCATTTGTAACATTATTTTCAAAATATTCAACCAAGGGTCGAAACGCAGGCGCCCTTGCTTGAAAAATGTATTTTTTATTTGTTAAATATTCAATCCACTTAAATATTGTTACAAATAATACGAAGCTTATTATTATTAAAAATAAAATATTATATTGTTTTTGAGAGAATTTCATATAATATAAATTAATATTAAAATATTAACTGAATTAGTCCTTTTAGTAAATAAAATAAAATACAATTATTTTATATCATTTTAATATAAGTATGTCAGAATCAAGCGATACCTCAGCTATTGATCAAAAAAAAGAATCAAATTCATCAAATAAAGGTGAGTATCTTTCAAATATTGGAAATTTTCTCTCATCAGTAGTTGCTTTATTTTTAGTTGTAACAATTTATTATACAGGAAGCGGTTTATTATTATATGTTTGTAAATTAGCTCAATCAAATATATTGCCAACTGATGTTCACTGTTCACCTTATACAGATTCAAAACCAAATATACAACAAATTGAAACAAATATTTTTTCAACCGGAGGAGATAGTCCATTATCAATAAAATTAAGTTTTCCGTATGATGAATACAATTCAAAAAATTATATTTTAGATATGTTTCGAGAATATAAAAATGAACCAAAATCCAATTTTTTAGCGAATTATTTAATCTCAATAATTGAAATAGTTTTAAATTTTAACTATTTAACATTCAACAAGGTTTTAGATATGTTAAATTTGTGGGTACCAGAAATAGTTTTAGTTGTATTGGGACCACTAATAGTTTCTGTAATATCAGCAATAATATTTATTATTGATCACATATATTTAATATATTTATGGTTTGCTCAAATGGGGTGGTTCTTTAAAACAAATACAAATAACTCTGGAACAGGAAACCCAATATGGGAAGATGTAACATTTATTTCTCCTTTTAATTATGGTTGTGCTATAGGATTGGTAATATTATTTGCTATATTATTTTTCTTTTCATTGCCATTTATTTCAATTTTAGCAGGTTTATCAATGTCCTGGTGTATATTTTCATGTATTTCGTATAAAGCAAAAATGGGAGGAAAAACGATAACAGCTTTACCAATAATAAAGAGCACATTTAAATATTATAAAAATATTATTATGAGCATAATAAGTTTGTTTGTTGTTCTTAACGCATTTAGTATATTAGGGGCAGTTCCAGGATTCATTTCAATGTCAATATTAGCATTAATTTATTTTGGAATAATCTCAATAGATTTATTTAATTCTTCTAGTAAAGAGAATTTATCACCGGCGGTAAGTGATACTCAAGCTACACGAACTTGTAGTTTTAAAGAGCCAACTAAGGAAAAACACGGGTTATTGTATGGGTTACTGTTTGGACAAAAGGGGGGCAACATAACTAAAGAAATAAAGGAAATTGGTAAAAGATTATCACAAAATTAATACTTAAATATTAAATTACAATTGTTAATTAAATGGGAAAAGAAAAATTACCTAAATTTCCTACTGTAAGTATTTGTACTCCAACATTTAATCGAAGACCTTTTGTTCCTGTTATGATTAAATGTTTTGAACATCAAACATATCCTAAAGACAAAATTGAATGGATTATTATTGATGATGGAACTGATAAAATTGAAGATTTAGTTACATATATTCCTCAAGTTAAATATTTTAAATATGACGAAAAGATGACATTAGGTAAAAAAAGAAATTTATTAAATGAAAAAGCTACAGGAGATATTATTATTTACATGGACGATGATGATTATTATCCACCTCAAAGAATCAGTCATGCGGTTGATATGTTAAGAAAAAATCCTAAAGCATTATGCGCGGGGTGTAGTACATTATTTATTTACTTTAAACATATAAATAAAACAATTCAGTTTGGACCATATGGACCAAATCATGCAACCGCTGCCACTTTTGCTTTTAAACGCTCATTATTAAGTAAAACAAAATTTGATGAAGAATCCAGTGTTGCTGAAGAAAAAAAATTTTTAAAAGATTATACAATTCCTTTTGTACAATTAGACCCAAAAAAATCAATTTTAGTATTTTCACATAATCAAAACTCGTTTGATAAAAAAGAGTTATTGACTCAAGGACCTAATCCAACTATACATGAAACAATATTAACACCTTCTGATTTTGTTAAAGAACCCGACATTTTAAAATTCTTTATGGAAGATATATACAAAATATTAGAAACATATGAACCTGGAAATCCGAAAAATAAACCAGATGTTACTAAACAATTAATTGAGATGAAAGAAAAACGAGAAAAAATGATGAAAGAACATATGGAAAAACAAAAAGAACAAAAAGAATATCAAGAATCAATGAATAAATTAAATATGATGATGAATCCTGATTCTTTTCAAACTAAAATTAATGAAATGAATATAGTTATTCAGCAATTAAGCGGAGAAAATGGACAATTACGCGATAAAGTTAAATATTTGGAAGATAAGATTAAACAACTTATAAATGAAAAAATTCAAGAAAGAATGTTAGATAAAAATAAACCTTCCAAATAAAGAAAATATAACATCATAAAACATTTTTAAATATACTTAAAGATATAGTAATAATAATATTATAGTATAAAATGGATTATACAAACTTTAGCAGCATGGATAATGACTTTTATGATCAACAAAAAGAACAACTTAAATTGGTTGAACAATCAAAAAAAATGGATAGAGGATATAATGTAATTTATAGAAATTGCCTTAATAAAAGGAGAGAACTAGTTACTACACCAATTAACATTTATACATCTGGTGAAATATATTCACATATCAGAGACGCTGAAACAGGCGTTTATTATTCACATACTGTTGGAAGTGCTGATGAAGACCTATATTTTAAGGTAATTTTAGCAACAGGCGAATGTAAAAGTAAAAACGGGTCTAGTACATTGTTTTATCCATCACCGAGACAATATATGTCTCATCTACATATTGATGTTAGTGAAGATGTTATCCAAAGGTGGGAAGAGAAACGTGATTTTAGATATAAAGTTATTGAATCCAATAAAAATCAGGCGAAATATGTTATTGTTTAATTAAAATCAATCCTTAAAAATATATAAATTTCATAAATATAATTAATTATGAAATTTTTTGTTGTCATTTTTTAAATACTAATTATAAGTGTGTATATGAAAGATATCCAATAAATTTAACTGCTTTATGTTAATTTAGTATTCTTCGCTAGCATATTCGTCATCCTCTTCTTCTTCAACTTCCTTGTCAGCAGTTCCTGTAGCATTTTCCTTAATGTATTTTTCAATATATCTATAAATACGATTAATGTCAAGCTTGCCAATTTCATAATTTTCAAGTAAACTTACAACTTCATTTTCATGGCTATTATTCTTGAGTTCAATAAAAAATCCAAATAAATCTTTTTTATCCATTCCAAGTTTTTGACATAACTTTTGGATAAAAAGAGAGTTATTATATTCAGTAGAATATTTAGTTAATACCTTGGTAAATCTTACTTCAGATGGATTATATTTTTGTTTCTTTTGAAAATATTCATGATACATTTTATTATTTTTAAATGTTTTAATGAGAGAACTCATTTCATTAAATTGCCAAATTTGTTTTTGAAATGTTATTCTATCAATATAATCAGCAAAACAAATGTTTTCTAATTGTTTAATGTAAAAAGGTATAGATTGTTTTTTATCAAGTTTATCAATTACATCAATAATATTTTCATGCCATAATAGCCCAACACTTGTTCGGTCAGTTTCATTCATTACGTTATTATGTTCTTTAATTGTATAATAATTGTTAATTAATTTATTAGTAATTTTTTTGGTGTCGTCACTATATGATTTAATTTGTAGAATATTTTCAATATCATCATCTTTAAATACATCAGGTTTAATTTTATATAAATTAAAAATATTTGTAAGTTTTCTTAAATCTCCTTGGACAAATGTATTTATTTTTTCTTTAATATTATTATCAATATTTGGAAGTAGTAAATTAGTTATATTTTTTATTTCAGTATATGTAGGTGTTTTTAACTCAACTGTATTACATACTTTCATAAGTTCTTTGATTTTTTTATCAACTTTATAATTTCCGATACATATAATAGGATTCATAGTAACTTCTTCTAGTTTTTGTTTCTTAGTCTTTTTGGGTCTAATCAGTTTAATTAACGTGTTTATTCCACCTTTATCTCCATTATTCATTCCATCAATTTCATCCATAATAATGGCGATTTTTTTTACTTTTTTGTTAAATAAACTCATAATATTTTTATCAGACATATTATGTTTTGTAATGTCTTCAATAACAGAAGTATTTCTAATATCCCCAGCATCATATTTAATAATATCATAATCAAGTTCTTTTAATATATTCGTTACAAATGTAGTTTTTCCTGTTCCAGGATCTCCATAGACGTAAATACCTTTTTTAAAAAGAATATTATTTTTATTTAATTCAAATTGTTGAAGAATATCTTTAATATTTGAAACCTTATCTTCTCTGCTAAGAATTTTATTAACATTTAATTCTTCCATTTTATATATTTAACAACATTCTTTTATGTAGATTTTTACCTAATCCATGTTCTTTTACAAAATCAAAAATAGTTTTATACAATTATTAGAGTCATTCTCAAAACAATAATTCATAACAAAATAAAGATAATTATTAAAAATCATATTTATATATATTGTATCCTCTTTGCGATTGGCGTAGATATCAGGGTTGTGACGTCGAACTTAAATATTCAAATGTTATAAATATATACAATTTATATTTATAACATTTGAATATAATTTAATATAATAAACGAATTATTTACGAAGATTGACAAGGATTCGTGACACCATATGTGATGCCGTCCCAACTAACTCCACATCGATTAGCCCATGTATATTTAGCACATGCTCCATCATCACCAACAAATGGTCCTTCATTAAAATTCATTTGTAAATGCTTGTTTTCACCGGTTGCTGGACAAGTTCCTAAATCTTTAACATTTATACATCTAGCATTATTTCCGGAACCATCTGCTATCCAATAATCAGGGCACTCAGGGAGAATTGGTGGCCATACTTGGTCATTCTTAGCATATGATAAAGCAATACCAATTATTACTAAAGAAATAATTAATATAATAATAGCTGAATAAAGAACTATCTTTTGAAAACCTTCCATATATATATAAATTAAATAAATATATTTTTTCTATTTACATATTTTATATAAATGAATAAAGTTAACAATGGACGCGTGGACATTAAAAGTCCTAATACTTCAACATTATTTCAAATGTATGATAAAATCCCAGCAAACCAATGTGCAACCTTTAGGAACGCAACTGAAGGCTTATGGACATCTAATTCTTTATCAGATGCTTTTTTTTCAGAACAAAACATTCAAATTATTCAAAATGGTATAAGAGCTGGTGTATATAATAGATCAAATAGTCAATATGTTATTGGTCCTCAAGATTGTGATTCTCTCAAAATTGTTATGAGAAGTGTATTCTTACAATACTCTGCTAATCAACCGAATAATATATCTCAACAGATTGCTCAATTAAATAATACAGTATTAGAATACTGTATTCAGCAAGTTTATAGTGAAGCACAGGGTTATATGAAATATATAAATGATGCCAGTACATTAGTTGTACCAATTTCTCATCCAGTAATGGCAAATGATAATGATAGACAATTGGAATTAAAGCCATGGTTTTAACGAAAATACGCGTTGCTCTAACCCTTTTTTAATAATAATATTAATAAGTATGGAAGACAAAATAGTTTTAATATGTGCAACTGGACGTTCAGGTTCAACTACAATGCAGCGAATAATTAACACTATACCTTGCTCAAATATTTGTGGAGAGAATTATGGTGCAATAAATAGTTTATTAGATTTTTATAATAAATTAGATGTTGCTTCAAGACATTATGTTCCTGGTCATTATAATCCAGCATCTTATGAAGATATTGTAAATAAAAATGTAAAACCATCATGGTATAATTCTTATAAAATTAAAGAAATTGAAGATCAAATTCGTAAGTTAATTATTACAATGTTTAAAAATAATCCAGAAACCAATTTGTGGGGATTTAAAGAAATAAGATACGATAATAAAAAAATACATTTCATACGATTTTTTAAAAAACTTTTTCCACAAACAAAGGTTATTATACAAGTTAGAGAGAACATTCAAGCGCAAAGTAGAAGTGGATGGCATAAAAATGATAAAAATGCACCAGCTTATATTCAAAAAATGAATAAAGAATTAATTGATTTTTATAATCAAAACAAAGAATGGTGTTATCTTACATCTTTCGAAAAAATGTTTGACAAAAATAACCTCCAAAATATTTTTTCTTTTATTGATTGTAGAGAGAAATATGATGAAAATAAGGTAACCGAAGTGTTAAATAATAATATTAAGGATTAAAAATCATAAATTCCTTCTCTCTATTTATGAAATTCATGACTATTTTATAAATAGAAAAGGTCTTGACGAATTGTAAAAGTGTAGAATTTATATATATCATCTCTAAAGAAATTGTAAAAGCGCCTTTAAGTATTGAAATAAATAATAAATTAAAACAACATAAAGATAAAAAAATTTATATAATATTTTATTTATTTTTTGTAATAAATTATAACTGTTTATGCGTCTTCGACTACCAAATTAGATTTCTTAGTGACCTTCTTTACTGTTGTTCCTTTTGATACAACCTTCTTTTTCTTTTCTTCTCCGCTCATGAGTCTAGCTCGTTCTTCTTTATATTCAAGATAAAGTTCCCTTAGCTGATTAAGTTCAGTAACCCACATTTTATTAATAGTAGTATTTTTAATTTGTTCTAACTCAACTTCCTTATTACCTTTATCGTTCAACAATTTTTCTACATTTTCTTCAGTTACTGAATCCATTGGCATCTTTACAAGATATTTATAATCTTCATCATTTTCAATTTTATTATATCCCTTTGCTTCAAGCATTTCAACAACTTGTTCCTTCTTCTTTTTTCTCAAATCAATAGTTCCGTCTAAGTTTTCCTGGATATACTTAGCTTTATTAGATAACAATACAAGTTCTTTTTCAATCGCATTAATCATATAGTTTTTTCTGTCTTGATATAAATTTAATCTGACATCATAATAAGAGTCGATAATATCAGAAACATTTTCATACTTTTGAAGAATATCCTTGGAATCAAATAGATGCATATTTGTAATAGTATTTGTAGTATACAACTTAAGAACCTTTTCAAGTCCATTACAACCATGGTCACCCTTAGATAATTCAAGTTCTTCTAATTTACCCTTAGCAAATGTAATTGTAAAATCAACATTTGTGTCCTTACTCATGTCATCATAGTCTTTGACTGAGGACACAATTTTCTTGCCATCTTTATCCTGACCAGGAACAATAAGATTTTCAAGCAATTCCTTAAAATCTTCAGTCCAATACCCAATAGGCAATTCAGTGACTCTAATTTTATCAACAGCTACTTTTTCATAACAACCTTTAATTAAGAATTTAACATTATCAATTTTTGTAATTTCTCCCTTAAATCCTTCATAATAAGGAATAAAGTCTATCTTATCTTCAATATACATAAGCTTATTTTTAAGATAATCAATAATTTCCAAAGGATTATAACACATAATATCAGTACTGAAACCTGTTCCAATACCTTTTGAACCATTAACTAAAACCATAGGAATAATTGGAGCATAATAAAGAGGTTCAACAAGAAACCCATCATCATTTAAATAAGTTAGAACATTATCATCATTAGAAGGGAATAAGATTCTAGTAATTTTATTCAATTGAGTAAAGATATATCTTTCGGAAGCACTATCTTTTCCACCTTGTAATCTAGTTCCAAATTGTCCATTTGGCATAAATAAGTTTATGTTATTAGAACCAACAAAGTTTTGAGCCATTCCAACAATAGCAGCATTTAAACTAGCTTCCCCATGATGATATCCAGAATGCTCTGAAACATAACCCGAGAACTGAGCTACCTTTATTTCAGTTGTTAAATTCTTTTTAAACGCAGAATACAATATTTTTCTAAGTGAAATCTTAAGTCCATCCATCAAGTTAGGAATACTTCTATCACAATCATATTTCGAGAAATGAATTAATTCTCTATTAATAAATTCTTCATAAGAAACACTCGACTTAGCTGTATCAAGATAAGCATCTCTATCATATAATTTTAACCAATCTTTTCTATCTTCTGCTCGTTTTTTATTAAAGACCATGTCAATAGAATCATCCGATTTTTCAGTATGTTCAAATCCAACAAACTTTTTCTTCTCAAAATATTCGCGAAATTCCTTACCAGTACTAGTTCCTAATCCCTTATAATACTTAATTTTCCAGCCTTTTTCATCATTTACCTCCTTCCATTCATTATATTCTCCGTCATTATAGAAATCTAATTCAACCGAACCTTTTTTCGCCTTCAAGATAGGAGTGTTCATAAATCCAATAAAATCAGGAATGTTTGCTAATGTAGGCCACTCAGATTGAAACAAATTGATACCCAACCCCTTAATATGACTACCATCTAAATCCTGATCAGTCATGAATAAAACCTTACCATATCGCAACCCTTTATTTACATCTTCAATCGAATTATATTTCTTTCCAGTTTCCAACCCTAATATCTTCTTGATTTCAGCAATTTCCTTATTTTCAGAAATCCTTTTGACAGGTTCTCCTCGAACATTAAGAATCTTACCTTTCATAGGATAAACACCAATTGTATTACGGTCTTCAGATGTTAACCCAGAGATAATACCTGCTTTAGCTGAATCTCCTTCGCAAAAGATAATTATACAATCCTTAGATTTTTCAGTTCCAGCCCAATTAGCATCAGTTAATTTAGGAATGCCTCTAATTGATTTCGTCTTAGTGCCATCCGTTTTCTTAGCAGCCTTATTTTCCTTGACTTCAGTTAATTGAAGCGCAGCATCCATGACACCCATTTTAGCTAACTTTTCAATAAATTTATCAGATACGTCACATTTAGAGCCAAATTTAGAAGAAGGAGTATTCATAAAATCTTTCGTCTGACTATCAAACGCAGGATTCTCAATGTCACATCTTACAAATAATATAAGTTGTTCCTTGATTGTATTTGGATTTACTTTTACCTTTTTTTTCTTTTCAATTAAATCGCAAATTTTTCTAGTAATTTGATTAAGAATATATTCAACATGCTTGCCGCCCTTAGCAGTATGAATGCCATTAACAAACGAAATCTGAACAAATTCATTTGTTGGTGTCAGCGCGACAGCATATTCCCATCTATCTCCGCTGTCTTCATATACACGAGGCGAAACAGATTTGTCGCCAATATACATGTCAATATATTGCTGGAAATTCTTAACAGGAACCAAATTGTTATTATATTTGACCTTAATATTTTTATCAGTAATGGCAGCAACATCATAAGTTCTCTTTTTAAGAAGTGAAATAATATCTGGAGTTAGATTAGTAATTCCGAGACGATTATAATCAGGTTTAAATGTAATCTTTGTATAAGGCTTATTCTTACATTTGGTAATAGAAGGCTTACAAATTTCCTCCAAATTATTCTTGAATTCTTGCTTATATTTAAGACCTCTAACATGGTCAACTGTTTCAACAGAACCATAAGTAGACCAAATTAATACAAGCTTAAACCCAAACCCATTTTTACCACCAACAATTTTTTTTTCAGTTTTGTCATAATTTGTAGATGTTCTAAGATGACCGAAAATCATCTCAGGAATCCACATTTTATGTTCAGGATGTTGAGCAACATCAATACCATTGCCGTCATTTAACATAGTAATAGTTCCATCTTCATCAATATTTATTTCAATATTTGTAACTGGAAGGCTGTTAGGCTGACCATTTGAGATAGCCTGAAGCATTCTAACAACATGGTCGCGACAATTTACAATACCTTCATCAAATAACTTAAATAAACCAGGTATATATTTAATATTTTTTTCGATAATTTTATCACCATCATCATTTAGAATCCACTGTTCTGAATCAACTTCTTCAACTGAACCTATATAAGTATCAGGGTTTGAAAGAATATGTTCAATATCAGTCTTCTTTTGATATTTATTTGAAAGATTAACGTCAGTAGTGCTCATTGTATAATTATATGTAAGTTAAGTTTTAACTTTATTTTTAAAATCAATTTTTTTAAATAATTAAAAATAAAATCAAATGTCATATTATTATGCATTCTCAACAAGGTTTTACTCCAGGCAAAAAAAGTGGTAGTTATAAAATGATAAATTATGTAGCCGCTTATAATGCATTGTTTCCAAATGCACAACAATTAACTTGTAGTCAATGTATAGCTGATAGATATGATAAATTTGTAATCGGGTCAGACTCTCCATCAATAAGAGTGTCAAACAATATAAGAACTTCTCAAATTATTAATTTTTCAAAAGGAGGTAAAACACAATATGGAAATTTTTATTTAGGACAACCGCTTAACATTAACTATTTAGGTAGAATGGAAGGAATGCCAGGTGGAAGTGGAGAACCTCCAAGAAATAGATTTAATTAATTTAATATATTTTACATTTTATAATGTATAATAAAATATAGTCGTAAAAATAGATATAAAAAGGGGATGCTTCTAAATGGGTTACAGATATTACTTGATAAAAAGTAATGTTATGTATACATGTAGACCAATTCCAACAAGTTAAAATGCGTTATTTTGTCTAATAATTATTTAAGTTTATTTAAAAACGTTTTAAAATAAATATTTTCTCAATTAATCTTATAATGACGTTTGAACAAACATTTGGATCAAAAGCACAAGTATGGCACGGCACTGCTAAGAAAACAACAGGTGGTCTCACAAAGAAAGCATTAATGAAAAACAAACACGGAGCAATTGTTTCTAGAAAAAAGCATGCTTTAGGAAAAAAAAGTATTAAACATCTTGAAAGATTAGGATATAAAGCTAAAAAAGGCGAATTCAAATTATTTCGTAAACATCGCAAAGGTAGCAAGAAAATGAGAGGAGGCATGGCTTATGGTGGTCCTTTTTCCCCTTCAGCATATGACGGACAAGGCGTCGGAACTTCTGGCGTTAACCTCCAATTTGTTGCTGGTAATGCCGCATAAAAGTAATTCAAATAATTAATTATAATGTATTATATAATTTACAATATAATTTAACAGTTTCATAAATTTATCCATTCGGTTTCAATAAATTTGTCGTATACAATATGGTCTGATAATTTATAATATAAATATTTTTCAAAATATTGTTTGCTTACAACAAATTTAAGAGAATTTGAATTACAGTATTTACAATAATAATTGTAAACATCGTCGAATGAAATTAATGCCTGTTTATATTGAGTTTTAATCTCTTCTTTAATATACTGAAATGAATTATTAATATCATCAATTTTATTCCACATAGAACATGTAACATTTAATACAAACTTATCTTCAATAATTACGACAGATGGGAAAAAATGTTTAAGAATTTTTACAACATTCTCTTCATTTATATTACCATTTGTCATAAGATTATTTGACGAAGTTTTAGTCCATGATTTAAATAAATAACATAATTCATCAATTTCAATTTCATTATAAAATATTAATTCAAAATTATCATTATGTTGAGTTATAGTTTGCTCCCAGAAAATTATAAAATCTCTATGAACCGGAACAAATTTGCTTGTAATACCTTTAAAACTATCACTAGACTCGTCATATGTATAATGTTCTTTAAATAAATTTTTTAATGTACTCGAATAAATTACACTTGGTAAATTTGAATCATAGAGAAATTGTTTCCAAACAAAATGTAAATATTTCCACTCAATCATACATGATAATGGGTCGTCGCTTTTGAAAATATATTTGCTACAAAATTCAGAAACAATATTATTTTGGTTTGTATTTTTAATATATTGGGAATATGTTTTTAATTCTTCATCAGATTTATTTTCAATAAATTTATCGGAAGTCTCATAACGTTTTGAATAATGTGCTGCAACACATAACAAATCTAAACCTATTTTTTTTAATATTTCTCTCCAAACATCATTTGAGAAACTTTCGTTTATTTTTATAAGTCTACAATTTTCATAAGTATGATTCTCATGATATTTACTCATAAAATTGCTTGTTACATTACTATTACCTATTGATAAAATAGCAACATTATCAAGTTCATTTAAAAATTGTTTCATTTTTTGGCTTACTAAAAATATTAAATTTGAATTTTTCTTAAGAATATTATCACCAATTACGGTAAGAAAGTATTTGGCAAAATTTTTAGATTGAAAAAAAGAAGGATACAAAACATTAAGAACCTTTTGAATAGTATCTGTTTCAGGAATAGAACTAAATAAACTTCTATCTTTAATTTGTTTTATAATATTACTCTTTGTTTTATACTTCCATTGTAAAAGAACTCTATCTTTTGAAATAGAAGAGAGAAGTTTATGTATTACATCATCTTCTTTAACAATTAAATATTTTTCGCCGTCATACTCATAAAAAAAATTATTATTTGGTAAATAAAAGTATTTGTTTTTACTTAAAAAAACTTGAATAAAAAGTTGTTGTTCATTTGTTAAATAATTATTACGTATAATACGTTTCTCATGATTCTTCATTTCATTATCTAATGTATTTGGTAAATAGTTAACAATATGACTATAAATACGTTGAATCATATATTCATTATCTTTATATTTAAATAATAAATCTTTTAAGGTTTCATAACATTTTATTTCAATTTGATTATCACTCATTCTATGTTTTATAATATAATGTGTTTAAATTAATTTTTAAATAATATAATATTATAAGAATGAAAATAAATGTAAAATATTTACCTAAGAGATTATCTAGAAAAGATAAGAAAACTCAATCAAAAATGTTGATGAAATCTAGACGTCTTTATAAAAAAGGAAAATATTATACTAGAAAAGCAGTTCCGTCATTTCATTCGACAAAATCACCTCATATTATCAAGGCAATAAAAATATATAATATTGATAAAATTGGAGCAAATTCAAAACTCGCAAAAGCAACAGGGTGTTCTAAATCAGCGCTAGCAAAAATTATTAATAAAGGAGAAGGAGCATACTTTTCATCTGGTTCTAGACCGAATCAAACCGCTCAATCGTGGGGCATAGCACGTTTAGCAAGCTCTATCACAGCCGGAAAAGCTGCTGCTGTGGATTATAATATTCTAGAAAAAGGTTGTAAATCTAATTCAAAGGCATTAACAATGGCAAAAAAAGCTAGAAAAAGGTTCGGTTACGGAACCAGAAAAGTTTCAAAAGTCAATATCTAAAATAAATAATTACGCCGTCCGAAAAGAAAATAATACAAACTTAATTATATCAGAAATTTTTATTTTAATGGCATTGCTAATACTGGTAGAGGTGGCGGAGGTGCGAACACATGTGGAGGCGGGTGTGGTTCTTGAACAATAATGATAAGATTTGTATTTAGTTAAAACCCAAAAATAATTCCAAAATATTAAATTAAATAATAAAAATTAATATTTTAAACTTTCTGTAAAAACACACGGTACCCCTTGTGTAAAATTATGATTTCGTGTTGATGTTTCTTTAAAAAGTGATTAACTCCTTCAAATGGTATATCAACAACTGCTCCTCCTTTATTGTTGTACAAATAATCATCAATAGCAAGTATTCCTCCTTTTTCTAATAGTCTCCAAGAAATTATTAAATCTGAATAACAGTCAAATGACATATGGCTTCCATCAATATAAATAAAATCAAACATTTTATTTTCTTTCATCATTTCAAATAATACTTCATAAGAGTCTCCTTTTATTCCTTTAATTCTATCTTCAAGACCTTCAACCTTAACATTTTTATAAAAAGACGTTTCGACTTCTAGTTCATCTATATTATTCAACATTTCAACTGTTTTATTATTATAACATTCAATATAATTACTCCATTTATCAAGACCATAACCAATAGAATTCGGTATAAGTTTTACAATGTTAATTAGTGAAATTCCGGTATAAGTTCCCACTTCTAAAACGTTAATTTGCTCTCCGCTCAGAACCTTTGGATAGTTATTATTAAAATAATCGATAACATCTAAAAAGTATTTTTTATGACCAAATGGCAAATCATCTGTCCAATTGTTCATTCCCTTATATTCAAGTTTCTCCTGTAAGATATGGTCATCTAATAATTTTTTGGCTTGTGAAGCCCATGATAGTTTAGATGCCCATTCGTAATTTCTCTCTATAAGTTCATTCTTAAGATGAATATTTTCAGGAGCTAAATATTTTTTAATTTTTAAAAATGCCATTTCTTGCCATTCAACTTCATTTGCATCACCTTTAATTACGACACCTCTATTTCCAACCGTATTTTGTAATGCTGCTAAATTATTAGTAATTACAAGAGTTTTGGTCAAAGCGGCTTCTAATGCAGTTAAACAAAATGTTTCCGCAAATGTACAAGGATATAACCAAATATCAGAAGATAACCACGCTTCGGCTAAAACCTGTTTATTAACCCATCCATGGTAATAAATATTCATATTATTTTGTAGAACACCATATTCGATAAAAAGTTGGCGTATTTTATTCATCATTTCACCTTCGACTTGATTGACCCATTTTCCATCAATATCACAATAAATATGTAATGAAGCTAAAGGTTGGAATTCATAAATTTTTGGCCACATTTGTAGCAACTGTAATAAACCTCTATTCGGAAATGACGAATAAATAAATTTATATTGTTCTTTTAAAGAAATATCGTTTCTTTCGTTTTTAAATTTGTCGAAATCAATCCCGTAATAAAAAGGTACTGTAATATTTTTGAGAGAAGGGAAAATTTGAGTAAAATACTCTACATGCCATTCTGTTAAACAGAATATTTTTTTTAGTTTATTATCAATAGGAATAACAATGCCCGTTGGGGTTAAATCATGAACCACCATATACACGTTTTCAGTCCACCCGTTAAATGTAACAGGTAAATATTCTGAATATCTGCTAACAATACATGTATGAATATAATTTTGGTTAATAAATGAATAATATTCGCTTAATGGTTTATAAATTACACCTTCAAAATTTTCCTCTTCTAAGCAATTACAAAAAACATAAACATCAAATAGTCCGGACCTTTGGATATGTCTAGAGTGTTCGATAATATATGTTTCCGAACCTCCTACACCGATGGTAAGAATGCTACTTCCAGACCAATTATTAAAACCACCATCCGCGTGAAAAATAATGATAGGTTTATCAGGTATCTTCGGAGTACAAATTTCAATTGGTATAGTCAATTTTTCATATATTTTGTACCATGATTCTATTTCTTCATAAGAATCAGCATTTGGTAAGTTATTCTTTAAAAATAATTCTGCAGATTGCTTACCTAATTCATATTCTTGTAGTTCGTAACATATTTTACAGAGGAATAATGGCAAAAAATGGTAACTCAATGTTGGTTTCAAAGAATATTGACAATGAATTGGAAATCCAATTTCAAAAGCCTTTTTAAAATATCCAAAAGCCTGATTATAATTATTTTCCAAATAATAATGTATACCAATAAAATATAAAGCTTCAGGTCTAGTTTCGTCAGCTTTATAGCATTTGTTATATAATTCTTCACATTCATGCCACGGTTTATTTAAATTGAAATTAGCAATTCGTGCCGACTCAAAAAGAGCATCTACCCGTTCTTGGACAAAACCGATATTCGTGAATTCTGCTCTTTTGGTAAAATAGAAAAAGGCTTTTTCATAGTCTTCTAGTAAATTATATGTTTGTGCCAAATAATAATATGCTCTGGGGTCATGAGGTTTTTCTTCAACTTCTTCAAAAAGAAGTTTTAAATCTAATTGTTTTCTCTCCAGTGTTCTTTTTTCCATATAATCAAATATTCTATCATCAATGAGAGAAACATCCTTAGGTATAATAATATTAATATTATTATTAGGTGTAATTACTTCGTGTATTCTATAAATATATCTGAGTTCAGAATCAGATTTAATAATTCTATTTGAACCATATATAGTATCATCGCTTTGAATATAAAGTGTAAATGAATTTGAAAGTTGGTCTCCTCTTACTTCATTTAAAAATTCTCTAAGTTTTCCTTGTATTACGTATGTATCGTCTAACATGGTTATAAATTTACATGTTTTACCTGCTAATTCAAGGCAACGATTTCTGCTATCTCTAAAATTAATAAAAGGTTCTTGAAATAGTTGTCCTTTTTTCTTACCAACTAGTATACGATTAATAATATCGATTGTTTCATCAGTACTTCCAGTATCTAAAATAGTCCATCTATCAAAAAAAGATATATTATCTAACAGCATTTTCTCAAATTGAGGTCCTCCATTTTTAACCATGATACATAAATGGTTTAAATTATCATAATCTAATTCGTTATTTTCATTAATGAAGTAAATAAATTCCTTTTTAAAGTTGTCGATTAAATTATCTGGAACATATAAACATAAATCTGAATTAGTTAACTTTAATATCAAACTGTATATTTTAGTTTTATCAATAAGTTCGTTATATGTTGTTAATAATAATGGCTTATTTTCTTGAATATAATCAATATCTAATGAAGAATCATTGTATGAAAAAATAAAAGCATTAGAATTATCTATATTTTCAATATTATATAAGTATTTTACTATATTAATATTTTTAACATTGAATTTATTAATATTTGATATTATATTATCAAAATGAGATATATTTGGTTCAATAAGAGTTATATTTTCATAATATTTTGAGCAATTAATAGGTAAATACCCGCCTTTATCTGTATTATAAATAATAAGATTTTTAACATATAAACTACTTAATTCATTAATTAGTGAAACAATTCTCTCTATTAATCCAATATCTTTTCTAATTAATAAATTACTATATCTTTCATGAGGTATATGTTCAAACTCGTTATTATTTACTTGATACTCTTTACCATTTAGTTTAATCAACATTATAATAATATATTGTTGATTATCTTTAAATAATTACGTATTATTATTTATTAAAAATATATATTTTAAATTTTGTGCCACTTTTTATGAACAAAAGGTTGCCGTTAGTTAAAAGCTGATTTAATATTCAGGTGTATGTTTTTTAAACAAACAACCTTGAGATAATAATCCCTTAACATCAGATGTTACAATACTAGGATTTTGATTCTTACAATCAGTCATCCAGATTTTTATAATACAGAAATTTTTCTTAGGCGAAATTGTTATCCCAGTTACACAATTTACAAAGTTAGAATTTTTACTAATTGAACTACCAACAACAACATATGTTAAATCTTTCCAAACCTTGTAGACATGTTTGTTCGAAACCTTGTATGAAAAGCATCCCCCATTTCTATTCTTAGGATCTTCCCATGTTGGTTTAATTCCTTCTCTCATCATAAATAACATACAATTTTCTACAAGAATAGAAGGAAGTGTTTCAGTAACAGCTAGAGTATCTTCAACTGTGGCAAATGTTGAAATTGGAATATAACTCTTAATACTCCAATCAGTATTATGAGGCAAGTGTGCCCAAAGTGTCCATTTATCAGATAAATTATGATAAGAACTTACACTTGAATTTGAAGTTATTGATTCCATATTTGAACTATAAGTTACTGCGTCCATTGTATTATTATGCTGGGATAACATTCGTATTTAAATATCTCATTTTTTTTTTAAATTGTTTTTAATAAATATGTAATCATTTATTATCATCAAAACAATTTACATTCAACAGTTTATATTCATTTTTTTCCAACAAAATGCTTTCATTTTTCTCAGTAAAATATAATTCAATTGTGTCAACATTGTTATCAATAATTTTAAGAGTAAATTTATCATCATCATTAATTTCTTCACTGATTTTTGAAATTTGTTTTAAATAATATAAAAAAAATTGTTTATTAAAGCTATTTCCAATAATATAAAAATTAAACTCGTCTGTTTTCAAATCAATTTTGTGTGTAATATTCTCTCCAATTTTTAATTCAACTAGAAAAAATTTAATATCAGACAGTTCAGAAAACGAAAAATCTTCATTTGAATCATATATTACTTTTTTATTTACACAATCTTTCGTTTCGTCTCTCCAAGAATAAATCATAAAATCAAATTCGGCCGTATTTGTGTTAGTTATTATATCAACTTGATTGCCATTTTTAAAACATTCAATCATATTTACTATACCAGATTTAGGTCTTATTAGTAAATCCAAATCATTCTTCAATTTAAGTAAGGTTGGATTCTCTTCAATTTTCTTATGTGCTAATTTAACAAAATTCATATATAAAATTTGTGCCTTACTATATAAATAAATTAGGTAATATGAAACTGATACAGTGATTTCTTCATATTTATCGGGATAAAGTTTTTTAAAAAAATCATTTAATAGTAGACTACTAACTATTCCTGCTCTTAATAGAGTGAACAACATTATATAAATTACTAAATTAGTATATCTTTAAATTATTTATTTATTAACTTTGATATGACGGACTGCTTGAACTATTAGGAATTGGGTTATAATATTTTTTATTATTTATTGACACGTTATTATTATTAGGATTTGGAATAATTATATTAGGTGAATCGTAGTATACAGGGTTTTTAGACGAATCGTATTCAGGGTCATAAACTATAATATTACCTAAAGCGTCTATAGTTATTCCATCTCCACATTTTGTAGTTGAATTACTTCCATCACATTTATAATTTAGTGAGCCTGTAGCAGCATCTAATCCAAATATATATAATAACATACTTACAATTACTGTCATTAAAATGAATGGAATAAAAACAATAATCCATGATACAACACTTAGTCCTTTTTCACATAATATATTTAATAATAAAGTTACCATAACTGTTACTATTATTTTCATAAAAGCTGTATTATAAAGACCCTTAAATGTGTCAATAAGTATTTGAGTTATTGAAAATATTAAATAAATAATTGCGGGAGCACATAAATTTATCATTATTTATAAATTATATTTATATTTTATTTTATTTTATTTTTCATCAGCGTAAAAGAAAGGTTCTCCTTCTTTTAAATATCCAATTTTATCACCTTGTTCACCGTCTTCATTAATCTCCCATATAAATCCATTTTCTACATTATTTGTACAATAATCAATATCATCAATTGTGACAATTTCTAATTCTTCTTCTTCTTCTTCTTCTTTTGTGGGGAGAGGGAATTCCTCTTCTTTATCACTAGCTTCAGTTTCAACTTCGTCTTGCTCTTCTTCGTCTTCGTCTTGTTCTTCATCTTGTTCTTCATCTTGTTCTTCATCTTGTTCTTCATCTTGCTCTTCATCTTCTTCTTCATCTTGCTCTTCATCTTGAACTTCAACTTCTTTATCCTCGATTTCATCTTGCTCTTTATCCTCGATTTCATCTTGCTCTTTATCCTCGATTTCATCTTCGTCTTCAGCTTCATCTTGCTCTTTATCTTGCTCTTCATCTTCGTCTTCAGCTTCATCTTGTTCTTCATCTTGTTCTTCATCTTGCTCTTCATCTTGTTCTTCATCTTGCTCTTCATCTTGTTCTTCATCTTGCTCTTCATCTTGTTCTTCATCTTGTTCTTCATCTTGCTCTTCAACTTCTTCTTCTTGATGTTCATTTTTTATTACAATTACTTCCTTTTTTACCTTTATATGTTCATCAACTTCTACAATATCATTTTCTTGACATTCATCTTCATTTATTTCAAATTTAATATTCTCATTTTCACACGCAGAAACAATTGATGGTTTAATAATATTAGAAATACATGGTGTTGTATGTTCCATTTGTACAATCTTAATATTATCTTTAGGATTTTCTTTTAATACATTAACTTCGTCATTAATTGTTTCTAGTTTATCTAAAATTTTACTAATTAATGGCGTGATTGACTCGTATTTTTTCTCAATTCTATCAAGCTTGTTTTCTAGATACGAAATTTCTTTTTTAACTAAATTACGAGTCATATCAGTAATGTTTATAGACATAGTTTTATCATCTTGAGAATCGGAATAATTATCTTTATTAATTTCATTCATAACTGATGGAAGATTCATAATTTGTCTGTGAGTTTTTTCTAATAAATCATGTCTATCAATATAATCCTTCAACAATACTTTTAACCCATTCTTAATTACTTTTTCAATTTCGAAAACCAATGGTTCAATATTAAAGGCGTCAATTTTACTTTCTGTCATTCTGTAATAATTTATATATAGCTATTCGTTTAATATGATTTAAAAAATAATTTATCTACTTCATATATGACGGACAATATTTCTTTAATTGAAACTGACGAGATATACGAAAAGCTCCAGAAAGTTATGAGACAAACCGATTATTCTGAAAATAAAGCAAGAGAGAAATTAAAAGAATACAATTTCGATGAAATTGCTACTATCAAGGATTATTTGGGTATAACTGAAAAAAAAACACACCAAGTTAAGTCTGTAAATCAGGAAATATACAAACAACTTCGTTTTAGATTAAATTCAAACATGATGGACTATCAAACCAGAGTTGAAAAAGGCGAAGTAAAAAAAATTGTATAATTAAATTTTGTGTTAGTAATTGTTCTCAGATATTCATATTGATTTATGGAATAAATTTAGCTGAACTACATGTAAAAGTATAATATTTATTTTAGCAGGTGATATATCTGCTAAAATAATTCATTTTAACCCTTTTATGGATTATTGTTATTGTTGTTATTGTTATTGTTATTGTTATTGTTATTGTTATTGTTGTTGAGACAATCCGAATCTTTCGCTGAGAATATTATTCTTATTTTGTTTTTTTTGTAGTCTATTTTTAAATTGATAATTATTAGAAGGAATAATTTTATTGTTAATAATAAAATCATCGTTATCTTCATGTAACTCTGGTAAAATTCTAGTTAACGGTTTATCTACTACTAAAAACAAACGCTCATTTCTTAATAATGACCTATATTCTTGGATAGTTAAATTACCATAATATTTTTCAAGCATATAATAAGGATTTGGTGCAGGTTTAATATTTTTCTTATAATCATAAATTTTTGAATAAATATGATTAATAAGATGATATCTTTCAAATTTAGCCGAGCTGTCAATATTTTCTTCCATTAAATAAGCAGTTCCGCATTCAGGACTACAAAAACAACCATAAACATGATATGAATTTTTAATAAAATGTTTAGGAATATACACAGGAGGATTATCAAAATCATATGTACACCAAAAACAAGCCGATTTTTTATCAGATATATTGTTAATATGTAAATTATGCTCTAACACCTTTAATTTTTTACATACTTCTTTAGCATCATTTTCTTTAACTGATATATCATCATCATCATCAATATCATCATAAACATTCTTTGTCTGTTCTTGTTTATTAAAATTATTAGATTCGCTATTAATAATATTATATGTTAATTGATTTGTTGGTTGAAAATTAAAACTTTGGATTTCATATCCCTGTACTAAGTTTGATTGTAAATCTTTTAAAGAACATTTCAAATGTAAAATAACATTTGGTTTAGGGTCTTTATTGTTGTTAAGACTGACAATCTGTTGAATAATTTTTCCACCCTTAGGTTTTCTACCTCGTTTTTTAGCTACAGGTTTGTCATCGTTATCTTTTGAAAGTTGGGATAAATTAGATTCTACATTTTTTTCAGGTTCAGTTTCATTATCTAAATTTAACATATCATTTATTGTGTTTATATTTATTTTAGTTTCATCATTTAATTCTTCAATAAATACATTAATATTATCTTTACATGCCTTTTGTAGTGCTATTTCTTCAAGTTCCTTTTTAGATTTTCTCCCACGTTTTTTAACAACTGGTTCACAATGTTCTTTATTCATTTAATGTATATACTAATAAAGAAAACGATTTAAATTGTTTTTAAATATATTTAACGCGTTATTAGTAAACCTTTTTCTCATAACAATTTCTACAAACTGGAATATAATTATCAGAACCGACAACCGTTTGATCGGTTTCTTGTGTTAAACGCATTGAAAATATTCCAGGAGTGCCATTTTTACATAATGAACAAAGAGAAGTGATTTTAGTAACTTTGTCACAATAGGGAATTAAATCCAATATTTGTCCAAATTTTTTTCTTTCAAAATCACCATCTAACCCACAAACATAAATTTTTTTACCGTGATTTAACAAAAGTTTAACAAATTTTTCAAGATCAGGGAAGAATTGACCTTCATTTATTAAAATTACTTGACTAGTTATAATTTTAAAATTATCTTTAAAATTTGGAGTGATATTCTCATAAACATTAATGTTTGATAATTCAAAACATAAATCCATTAATCTCTCTGTTTTCATACAAGGAATCTTCACTTTATCATGAGTTGATAACATTTCATCATCAAAATCGCTATCATATCGAGTATCAATTGAGTGATTAATAACTATAACAGGAATGTTACAAAATTTGCACTGATTATATATTTCCACTAATCTTGTGCTTTTACCTGAGTACATAGAACCTAGTATAATTTCTAAATAACCTGATGGATATAATTGAGACATATTTATATTTATCCTTATTCATTAATTATCTTTAATATTTATTTTTAAATTTTAAATTTTAAATTTTAAAATAAGGTTCAATTTATTTTAAGTAATTATATATTAAATAAATAATATTTATATAATTAATGACAAGCAGTGGCATACCTTTCATGGAGCTCTATAGACCAAAACATTTTGATGACATTGTATTAGACCCATTAAATAAGCAAATTCTTAAAAATATAATAGAGACTTCTTATTTTCCAAATTTACTTTTTTATGGTCCTCCTGGAACAGGGAAAACGACGACAATTATAAATCTAATAAACGCATATCAAGAAAAGTTAAAAATCAAAAATAAAGATTTAATTATTCATTTAAACGCATCTGATGAACGTGGTATTGATATTATCCGGAATCAAATTAACTTCTTTGTTAACTCTAAACCATTATTTCATACTGGAATGAAATTTGTTATTTTAGACGAAGTTGATTACATGACCAAAAATGCTCAGCAAGCATTAAGATATTTATTACAAAATTACACAGGAAATGTTAGATTTTGTTTAATATGTAATTATATTAGTAAAATCGATGAAGGATTACAAAACGAATTTATACGTTTAAGATTTAATCAATTGCCTAAAGATGATATTATTCAATTTTTAAATAACATTTCTGAATCAGAAAAACTAAATATTTCTTTAAAATCTTTATCATGTATTCAAAAACTGTATAAATCTGACATAAGAAGTATGCTTAATTTCATGCAATCAAATCAAGATATTGTAAGGCTTCAAAATAATGAACCTATTCTATATATTATCGACTCTGATATTTGGGAAAATATTATCTCAATGTTATCAAATAACAAAGTAACTGACCATATATCACATGGGACTGGAAAGATATTTGAAGAAAAAATTGAAAATGTTAAAAATTATATTCATAAAATTAGTACTGAATACAATATTGATAAAAAAAATATAATTAACGAATTTTTAAATTATATTATTCATAATCATTCAAAATATATAAGTAATAATTTTTTAAACTTTGTTGAAAATTTGATGCATTCACAAATTCAAAATAATAACGCATATATTTATTATTCTTTATCTAGACTATCATCATTGTTATCTACATAGTTATTATACATATTCATTCTCATATGTAATTTAATCATAAATTCATTTGGTGGTGAACTTTTTGATGGGTCAAAAAGACTTTGTTTAAGACTGTATTCACTTGTTTGATTTGTTTGATTTGTTGAGTTCATAGGTCTAGATAATTCTTTTTTAATAGAAATGATGTTTGTTTTTTTATAATTTATGTGTTCTTTTGATATCATTCTTTATATTATATAATAAAGAAAATAATTGAAATTAAATTAATATAAAGAATATAAAGATATAAACAGAGATATTATAATGACATTAAATCTTGATATTGACAAAGAATGGGAAAATTTTATATCATCAAACTACGACGATGATGATATATCATGTGACGGAGAAGAAGTTAATGAAATATTACAACAAACTCCCGAAGAATTTATTTCTGCTAATTTATCTGCTGATATTAATTCTGAAGCCCCTAAATCAAGTAACATTTACATTTCAACTAAAACTAAAATTGCGTATTTAAATATACCTATTGATTTGAAGCTTTTATTTTGGCAAGTTCCTGTTATTCCTTATGCCAAACCGTGTAATGGTATTATTAAAAAACAAATGAAATTCAATTCTAATAGTCGTGAGGAATTAAAAAATGTTCACGATAAACTTCAATACGAGACATATTTTGAAGAGCATATTATTACTCATATTGACAATCCTGTTGGAAGAATTAAATTTAAGGATACTCGTAAAGTTACGATTGGTGTGTCTAAAAAAGATCTCTTAAGTTACCGTTGTAAGAAGAAGAGTGCCTTTTATAATTGTTTTGTGTTAATTCTTAGAATGAAGATTGCTGATTTATTTAAGGAATTCCACGTTAAAGTATTTAATACAGGTAAACTCGAGATACCAGGGGTTCAAAGTGAAGATGTGTTTGAAATGATTCTTAATCAAGTAATAGAAACTTTACAGCCATATGTTGAAGAAAAACTTGGATATAAAGAAAATACCAATGAAACTGTACTAATTAATTCTAATTTTAATTGCGGTTTCTTCATTAATAGAGAAGCGTTATATGAAATTCTTAAATTTAAGTATAACATACAATCAATTTATGACCCTTGCTCATACCCAGGAATTCAATGTAAATTCTATTATAATCCAGATGTTGAAATTCAAAATGGATGTCAAATTTCAGAAGAAAATAAACCTCTTTACAATAATATTACAGAAGTGTCATTTATGATTTTCAGAACTGGAAGCGTTTTAATTGTTGGAAGATGCGACGAAAATGTTCTCATGATTATTTATGAATTTCTAAAAATTATTCTTAATAATGAATATAAAAATATATATCAAAAGGTTTCTAAAAATGGAGTGGAAAATATACGTGTTGTTAAAGATAAAAAGAAAAAATTGCGCAAAAAAAATATTACTATAGATTTGGTTAATCCTTAACTAACCAATCTAAAAATTTATCTAATGGCTCTGTTAATTTATCATTAAAATCATCTGAATTTAATTTATTATTTATGTTTTTAAATATATACTGGTTTTTTACAAATTTCTTAACAATCAAACTAGATAATTCATAAAAATTAGTTGAATCTTCAATTTTGTAAAATAATTTTTCTGTTATAGTTTCTAAAACAAATATTTCCGATTTATTGTTTAAATTATTTAGCTTATCATATATTTTCTTAACGTATTTTAAGTTTTTAATATTTAGAAACTCTAATTTTATTGTTTTTAATAAATAAGTTTGGTATAAATTTATATATGATTTAATTATATCCATTTTTTCTTTAAATTCGTGACTAATGAATTCATTTTGTTTTTTAAATTCATTGTTTATATCAAAAACCGTTTTTTTATAAACGTAAGTAGTTGCGTCTCTAGATGTTAATTGTAAAAATGTTTTTTCATCTTCAGATATTTGTCCTACAAACTCTACATAAAAGTAAAATGATTTTTGACAATGAAAATATGCTAAACCAATATTTTTTGTTGCGTTAAAAATATTTAAAAATACATTTGTTATTGTGTCTAAGCCTCTTATAATAATAAATCTAGAAAAACTGCTATTTTTTACTTTTATATTTTCACTAATAAAAATTAAATATTCTATAAGTAAATCTCCGTATATTTTTGTTACTTCTCCAAGTTCGCATTCTATCGTTTTTCTATAATTTTCGATATTATTTAAAGAATAAATATTATCTTTATGTGATATTACACTTTTCATTATATTTAATATTATTATTTTTTTAAAAAAAAATTAAATTTAAATACTTTTTAAATAATAAGTATTTAAAGAATATTATATTTAAATTATATAAATGTCTGAACAAAAAAATACTCAAAAGTCTGATTCCGGGTTTAATTATAGACTTCCTTCTGAGGTAACTTTAAAACATGCTGCTAAACTTAGCATCGTTGATGATAAACCTATTATGCTAGATTACTGGACTGCTTCCCTAGATAAGAAAGCTCTTATTGGAGCTAAAGATAATGGAGAGAAACTCTTAGTTAAATCAGAAGATGAATATACCAGTTGTATCCAGAAGTTCTACAAGAGCGGAACTGAGTATATTGTTATCACTGAAAATTCTATCTATATTGTATCTAATGAAATCCCTACCAGAAAGATTTCTTAAATTTATATTTTATTTTAAAAATTGATTTAATTATATAAAAATAACTTAAAGACAAAGCTATATAATTAAGTAAAGATGGAAGACGAATACAATCGTGTAAAAGCAGAAGATGAATCTACTTTGTCCGACTATATTATGTATAAAATTTGCCCTAAAAATACAGATTTAAAATACTGTTATATAGGTCAAACTACTAATTTTGTAAATAGAAAAAGACAGCACCTTAAAAATACTGTAACTGAAAGTGATAAAAAACATTATCATCTAAAACATTATCAAGCTATTAGACAAAATGGAGGCTGGGATGAATGGGAAATGATTGAAATCGAAAAATTTAATGGTAAAAATAAATTGGAAGCTAGAATCAGAGAACAAGAATTAATTAAAGAACATAACGCAAATTTGAATTCAGTAAGTGCATTTGTAACAGAAGAAGAACGAGTATCAACAAAAAAAGCAATTACTGAAAAGTATAGAGAAGAAAATAAAGAACTACTTAAAGAACAAACTAAAAAATATAAAGAAGACCATAAAGATATAATTGCTGAGCAAATGAAAAAATACAGAGAAGAAAATAAGGATAAAATTTATGAAAAAACAAAGGAATATAGAGAAAATAATAAAGAAAAACATCAAGAATGGCAAAAGGCGTGGACAGAAAAAAACAAAGAAATTTTGAAGGAAAAAAGAAGGCAAAAAACCGCCGAATTAAAAGCAGAAAAATTAAAACAACAAGAATTATTGGAACAAACGCCAGAATGGCAAGAAAATCAAAAACAAATTGCGGAAGAAAAAGAACGCATTAAAAAGGAAAAGAGAGAAAAATTTAACGCAGAAAGAAGATTAAAAAGATTACAAGATAAAGAAACAACTATGTAAATTTATTTGACTCCATTATATTTATAATATAATTTTTTATATAATATTAATATAATAATGTCAGCTTTTGGTTCAGGACCTTCTAATGGACAATTTTGGTATGGAAGTTCAACAAACTTTCCTGGTTTTTTATATAAGAAAAATCTTGGTGTAGGTGGAAAACGTAGCACCAAAATGAACCCCGGCGGCGGTATTACTTGTAATAGTTCTACTTATTTATACAATAAATATAAGCCTGGAACTGGAGGTGTAGGAGCTTCTTCTATTGCCAATCGTCGTGCTAAAAATAGACTTGCTACAGTATGTGATGGACAAAAATGTTTCCCTTGTTATCCTTCCCTAGGACAATACAATAAATCATATAATACTAAAGGTTTTATTCCATGTCCAGGAACAGTTATTACAAATTCTATGCCTACGCCTACACCACCTACATCTACGCCTACATCTACGCCTACACCACCTACATCTACACCTACACCTACACCTACACTTCTTACTTTTTCAAGCGTTGGAACAGCAACTTGGACTGCTCCAGAAGGAATTACATCAGTTCAATACTTAGTTGTTGGTGGCGGAGGTGGAGGAGGAGGTGGTTTTAATAATGGCGGCGGCGGAGGCGGCGGGGGTGGTATGGTTCTTACAGGTAATCTGTCTGTTATTCCTGGAAATCCATATTCTGTTATAGTTGGTGTTGGAGGCGCAGCCAGTACAAATTCATATCCTACAATTAACGAAACAGATGGAGGAAACGGAGGCGATTCAGAATTTAGTTCAGTACTTTCACTCGGAGGAGAAGGTGGTAAAGCAAGTAGAAATCAAACAGAAACAGGCGGATATGGAAGAGGTGGAGAGGCAGCAATAAATCCAAATACAGCTTCTATTGGAGGTAGTGGTGGTCGTAACATTGACTACAGTTCTGGAGGAAGTGGTGGAGGAGGAGGAGGAGCAGGTGGTGCAGGTTCAAATGGTGTAACTAATACAGGCGGTGCTGGAGGCGCAGGCGTAACGTCGAGTATATCTGGAAGCAGCATTACATATGGTAGGGGCGGCAATGGAGCAAAAGGAGCTACTAAAGTAACTGGTGCTAATGGAACATCAAATACAGGTAATGGTGGAAGTGCCGGTTCTTTTGTGTCTAGCGGAGCAAGAAATGGCGGTGCTGGCGGTTCAGGAATTGTTATTATTAGTTATTAATCTTTTTATATATTTTACTATTTAAAATAAGCTTAAAACTAATAATTTATTTTAAATAATACAATGTCTCGCTCATTTTTATACTATTTTAAAGATTTTTTAAAATTATCTCATAATATTACCCTAAACAATCAGCCTCTATTTTAGGATGTACTCTAGTTGGACACTTAGCTTATGCTTTAGGAACTCAAAGAGAAAACGAAATAACTATTGTTAAAAAATATAAATTTACTCAAAATGGATATACAAATTTTATGGTTATAGATTCTTATGGTAATCATTATAATGTAAATAATAGTTTTTGGTATTGGAAATGGATTTCTATTGAGGATTTGGTCTTCAATAGAAGCTAATAAAAAATTAAACATGAAATATTATGGATGGCGTGTTCCTATTCTAGGAATGTTTCCTAATATAGTATCTACTCAAAATAACAAAAATAACAAAACTGATGATATTATTGTTAATATTTCCTTAGAACAAGAATTATCAGACAGCAAATTCTATTAATTTTTTGACACGAATCCTGTCATATGTTTAGATGCGGGTTGAAATTGACCACTTGTAACTGGAGCTGGATGATTATAAGGTCTATAATAATGATTATTATATTTGGAGTTTGGATCATAAAAAGCAACTCCTGGAGGAGCATTATAAGAATAATTGTAATTAGTAGTTGGTCTAAATCCAGCGCTTACTGGTGTTTGTGCTGGATTTACATTTAAGAAAACCATGTTGTCATAACTTTTCTTTACTGCGTTTGGATTTGTGTTACATTGTGTAACATAATTGTACCAATAATTTCTAGTAACTCCAATGCTAGGTGCTGTTCCCATTTTCATAGGTCCTGAAAAAGTATTATTGTCTATATTATTAATGTAAGATTGGATGCTTCTAATTCTACGAGGTCTACCTGCCATTTATATATATATTCTACCTTTAAAAAATAAATTTGCTTCTTAATATTTAAGAATTATAATTAAGTATTGTAATTATAATTAAGTATTGTAAAAATAACTAATTATAAATATTAGCTCCATTTGGGATTTGAACCCAAGACCTTGTGCTTACAAAGCACACGCAATAACCAACTATGCTAATGGAGCACATATTAATATATAATATCTCTTTAAGTAGTTTTAATATTTAAATATATATTATATAGTAATGGAATTTAATTATGAATTATATATGAATTATAAGTTAAAAGAAAAATTTCTAAAATTGAACTTGAATTGGAAGAACATATTAAACAATATACAGTGCCAACAAGAAGTAAAAAATATTATGAAAATAATAAAGACGAAATAAAACAAAAGTTAAAGAATGTAAACAAAACAATAATTATATACACAAAACACACATCAGAACAAAAAGGATTATTTAAGTATTTTATTTATTATGAAATAATAAATAAAAATACAACTACAAACAGATAGTTTACTACTAGCATAAAGTTGTAAATGGGTGAGGTGGGAGAATTAACAACTTAATATAATTTGCTTAGAAATTTTATAATAAACTACTACAAAAATTAAATATTTGAGAGCACCTCCAAAAGTAATAAAATTACTAGTAGGCTCAAATCAAATAAAACAAGATAATAAGACGACCAAACCAAACCAAACTAAACCAAACCAAACCAAACCTTTCGAAAAAGGTTATAAACAAATTGTTCTTCCTGATAAAAGAACCCATTCGGGAAACACCTCATAAGTTATAATTAAACGCGCGATAAACTTAACGAATGCTTTGTAATTCTCCGCCCCCCATATTAACAATATAATATCTATTTAAGTTGTTTTAATTCTATAATATTTATTTCTTTAAATACTTAAAGAACTTCACGAATTTTATTCATTTGCTCATCAGATAATTTTTCAGGAAAATCTATATGAAAATGAATTATCATATTACCTTTATGTTGTTCTCTAGTTAACCCCATACCTTGATATATTTTTTTATATTCAGGAGGAATTATATTACCTGGATTATTATTTAATGTATAACTCTTCCCATTTATATAATTAATCTCAAATGTAAATCCACATAAGGCTTCTTTTAGACTAATATTTTTTTCTAAAATTAAATCTAACCCTAATCGTTTAAATGCTGAGTCGTTTTTAATTTTTACAAATATTTTCACATCGCCTTTTACATTTTCATTTAATACATTTCCTTTATCTCTTAAAATTAATATCTCATTATCGTCTATACCTTGAGGAACTGCTACATAAATAGTTTCTTTTTCGTTAACTTTTATTCCATTTTCCATAATCCATCTCTCTATTTCTAATGGAATAGAAACCCCTGACAATACTTGTTCCATATTTATAGTAATTGTTTTCATAATAGGCACAGGTTTTGAGATTGCTTGTTGAAAGCCCATTGGTCCGCCATGGCCACCGTGAAATACATGAATTTTGGCGCCTGGAACACCCGGCATTCCTGGAAACCCAAATGGTGTACCATTCCCACCAAAAAACATATTGAATATGTCATCCATCGGAACTTCCATGCCTCCTCCACCATGACTATTCATTCTCATAAATGGATTGGGATTGTTTCGCATCATATCATATTCTTGTTTTTTACTGTCATCGCCTAAAGTTTCATATGCTTCATTTATTTTTTGTGTCATATTTATCGATTCATTACTACTTTGGTTTTTGTCTGGATGATATTTCATTTGCATGCTTCTATAAGCCTTTTTAATTTCTTCCTTTGTTGCATTTTCAGATACACCTAAAACATTATAAAAATTTTCAGCCATTAATATTATACTCGAAGATATACTTAAATAGTAATTTACGTATAATATTAATGACTACTGAATATAAACTTTTTATTCATAAATATCAACCATTATATTTTAATGATTTTGGTCTTAATAATTCTGTAGTTAACATGTTAAAAACACTAATTTTAATTGATAACTTAAATGTATTAATTATTGGGGATATGTCATCTGGAAAAACATCTCTCTTAAATGCCTTGATAAGAGAATATTATATTGGATATACTCCTAAAGATTATGAAGAAAATGTGTTATATATTAATAGTCTTAAAGAACAAGGAATTAACTATTATAGAACAGATGTTAAGACCTTTTGTCAAACTTGTTCAAACATTAAAAACAAAAAAAAATTTATTGTTCTTGATGATATTGACATTATTAATGAACAAAGTCAACAAGTTTTTCGCAATTGTATTGATAAATATAGTCATAATGTTCATTTTATATCATCATGTAGTAATATACAAAAGGTAATAGAAAGTTTACAATCACGATTCACAATTATTAAGAATAAACCTTTAAAGAGAGAAAATTTAATAAGTATTATAGAAAATATAAAAAAAAAAGAAAATATTGACATTGATGAAGATGCTCAAAATTTTATAATTAATATATCTAACAATACTGTAAAAATTCTTATAAATTATATGGAAAAATTCAAACTTCTTAATCAAAAAATCACATATAATTTGGCTCTTCAATTGTGCTCAAATATAAGTTTTTTAATATTTGAAGAATATACTAATTTTATATTACAAAAAAATTTAAAACAATCTATTCATTTAATTATTGAATTATATGATAAAGGTTATTCAGTAATGGATATTCTTGATAATTATTTCATTTTTGTTAAAAGTTCCACAATTCTTAATGAAGAACAAAAATTTAAAATTATACCTTGTATATGTAAATATATTACAATTTTTCATAATATTCATGAAGATGAAATTGAATTGTCATTATTTACAAATAATTTAGTTGATATATTAAGCACATAAACATTTACACAAAATTATAAATTTCACACTCATAAACATTAAAATTTATAATAATATATATATATATATATATATATATGCCTTCACAAATATTTAAAAACAATATTCCCAATAATGTATTTTTCGAATTATTGGATTCTATATGTTTTAAAAATGAAAAATATTTTACATTTAAGTTCGAATCATTTAAAAAAGGTATATATATAGAATCAATTCAAAACTTCATTGAATATTGTAAACCCTTTTATTACATATCTAAGCATAAATATTTAGAAAAAAAACTTACATTCAATTCATTTGCTACTATAATAAGACAAATATGTAATAATAATAAAATTATATATACATCAAAAATAGTTTATGATAAATCTAATTATACTATTCAATATTACATATACTATTAACGCGGTATTTTAATATCTTCGTTTTGTTCCATATGATTTTCTATTTCTCTTTGTTTTTCCACCACGGGTTCTAACTTTTGGTTCATAATAATCTTCTTCTAATTCTTCTTCATTATTATCATCTGAATTGCTTGAACCCCAAAAATCTCTTGAACTAAATAAACTGTCTTCGTTATATTCTTCTCCTCCTTTTTGTTCATCATCTGATTTGTACATATATAAACCTATTCCACCAACAGCCAGAATTGTTGTTGCTAAAAGTAATGACATTGTATCGTTCATAATTATAATATATTATTCGCAATTTAATTATGTTATTTAAACACAATTAAATTTATGTAATGTTTATTTTAAAAATTGTTTGAAATCTTTCTTAACATTCTCAAATTATTAAACAATCTTTTACTGCTAAATTTTTTTTTATTATATCCTGAAATTTCATAATCTTCGTGGTCATGGTCATGCAAAAAATCATATGTGATTTTATTTGAATCATCTGGCAAATTATCGTAATTATACAATACCTCATTTACTCTGTTATCAGGACAAATAACATATTGTAAAAAATAAACTAAATCACAAATATGGTCACAATCGAAAGAATAACTACATGATTGATGTTTAGGTGTCCATTTTCTTTGTCCTCTTACAATATACTTCTCTTCTCTTTGGTCAAATAAAACATAAACAGTTGTATCCAATTCTCCCGTACATTCGTCGACCTCCTCAAATTTAAATACTAAGCAATCGGGCATATTATTAACGAATTCGGTCATTTTATATTATAGTATAATTATTAGTATCTATTTAAGTTTGTTTATAAAATATTTTAATTAGTTTTATACTATTTTACACCCTTGAAGATTTAAAATGGCACGCTTAATTTAATTTTTATCTATTTATTATATGAAGCATAAAAGTCCTGATTATAAATTATCTGCTGTTAATTATTACTTAAACCATGATGTCGGTTATGATAATACTTGTAAAATTTTTGAGTTGAACCAAAATTACACCTCGTAGTAATCTACCAATTGAAGCATATTTTAACCAAATAAAAACTTACATGAAAAAAGATAGGAATGTTGAAAATTATCAACAATTGGAAAATAATGTAGATAAAGCTATTGAAAAGGTTAAAAAGGAAAACTATAAAAACTATTTTGAATATGCTTATAATTTGAAAGAAGGTTATGAATTAAAAAGGAAACCATCAACAAGAAGACGAAAATTAAAAATTTATAAATAATATACTTAAAATTTATTTATTAGTTTAAGTATATTGTAATGCGTCTTAAAAGTGAGTTGTATAAAAAAGAACAAGATGAAATTGTAGATAAAATTATATCTATTTTAGATTTAGAAAATAATAATATAATTAATTTATGTAATTTAGATAATGAATATGATAAACAAAAACAAATAATGGAACTTATTCCTGAAATAAGAAAATATTATAGTTTTAATGGAATTAAAGCTGTTGGAGAACCAAGTAAAATTAAAAGACCTTGGTTGTCAATAATAAAGCATTTGACAAAAAAAAAATATAATTTAGAAAGTAAAGAATACCGATTTTTTAGTGAAAAAGAAAATAAATATTTAAGAACTCAAAAATATATTTTTACAAAATTATAATATTACAATATATTAATATGCCAAGAAGAACTCGTCGTCATAGAAAAACCAAGCATCGCAGAACTCGCAGACATAGAAAACATTAAATTTTATTATTTAATAAAAAATTGATTTACTTTTTATTAAATAATAAATACAATATACTATTATACACATTACTTAAAGATGAGTGAATTTCAACCGATTAATATTGCTGATGGCGAGGAAGAAATTATTATTATCAAGAAAACAAAAAAGGTTAAATCTACCCTTAAGGGATTGACTAAAAAGGTTGAGTTGATAATTGAAGATGAAGAAAAAAGTGTATTTATTAATCAAGTATTTCGTAAAGATATATTGGCGAATATGTTGGCAAATACAAAATTAACAGGTAAAGAATTATTTGATATGATCATGAAGGAAAACAAAGAATTATATGATGAAAGAAGGCAAGGATGGATATTTGAAACCCTTTGTCAAATCCTTATCATTCTAAAGTGTATAGAAAATATAAATTATACAGAAATTTATGACGGACAATTACAAAACTTAAAACAAATTAAAAATATTACTTCTTTGTTAAAGGTAAAAGTTGATGGAGGAGGAAATAATATTGTTGATATGGCTATAAAACAAGGAACAACTCTTGTTTTATTTACAATTAAATATAAAAACAAGTATAGTGAAACTGATGTATCAAAAATAGACAACACAATAACCAAGCAAAATATAACAGATGACTATAAAATTGGATTAGTTGTTAAGGATAAAGAAGTTGTTATAAAACACAAATACAAAAATAAACTAAATATTGATAAACAAATACACGATAAAATTATAGAAAATGGTTTATTATTTGATGAAAAAGATATTATTAAAGCTTTAGATGTATTTTGTCAAAGATTTACTAATGTATTAAGTATTGATGAATTTATTGATTTCATTAATGCGGAATATTTATTATCACCAAGACAACAATTGACAAAAAAATTACATCAAAAAATGACAGAAATAAAATTTGTAAAGTCGTTTTTGACAAATAAACATAAAATGTGGTGTATAGCACATAAACCAAGAAGCGGTAAAAGTATCACCATGTTATTAATATGTAAATATTTATTGGAACATGGTTATAAAAAAATACTAATAATGACATCTGTTCCAGCAACTATAAATAGTTTTATGAATGACTTAGAAAAGTATATTGATTTCAAAAATATTAATTACAAATTACAAGAAGAATTTGACACAATTGACGAAACCTTTAATGGTATTGTATTTTGTAGCGTTCAATATCTTAAAATAGACGGAAAAAGCAAGAAAAAAGATTTATTAAAAAAAATGGGTTTTGACGCAATTATTACTGACGAGGCACATCAAGGTTCATCAACCGATAAAACAAAAACAGAAATTTTAGATGTTGATAGTGATGTTGAAGAAATTCGTAAAAATATAAAACTAAATATATTTGCGTCAGGCACAGCAGATAAAACAAAAAAATATTATGGTATTCATAGCTCTTGTATTTATGAATGGGAAATTGAAGATGAAGCATTTATGAAAGAATTGATAAAACCAGCAGTAAAAAATAGAGAAGATATAATTGATTATATGGTTAGTCGTCATGGAAATACATTTACAGAGTGTTTAGAAAATGAAACTCTAAATAAAGATTATTCTAAACATCCTACTCAGGTATTAATGAAACATTCTATTCCTGAATTATTAATTATGGAGATAAACGAATACAACGCTAAATATGGAACTAATTTTGGTTATAATTGTGGTTCGTTATTTGCGTTAAAACAAATTATTAATGAAAAGGGTGAAGTAGAATATGCGGAAGAATTTGAATTATGTAAAACTACTGATGGAATAGATATATTAAAAGGGTTCTTTGATTGTATTATTTCAACAAACAGAATGAGAAAAACAATTATGAAACAAATTGAAAATACACAAACAAGTTGTGGTTCAAGAAAATCAACAATTGAAAAACCATTATTATTTATCATGTATCTTCCAACTCATACAAGAAATAACACAATATCATTATTACAAAAAACATTCAAACAATTTTTAGAAACACATAATTTATGGAGCGACTATAGTATAGAATATTCTAATTCAACAGAAGATACTGGAAATGTCAAAGAAGAATATAATGAATACATACAAACGATAATGAATAAGACAAAAACAGAAAATAAAAAAGGTTGTATTTTATTGTTAGGCAATAAAGGAAGCGTAGGCATTACATATACAGATTGTGATGCTACAATATCATTAGATGACGGACACAATTTAGACAATCAAAAACAAAGAATTTCAAGAGCTTTAACAGAAGCAGATGGTAAAACAATAGGAATAAATGTAGATATGAATATTCAAAGAACTTATTTGTATTTGGTTGATATAATTCAAAAACATAGAAGAAATACAAAAACAACAAAAACAAATGCGGAAATACTATACTATTTATTTGAACACAATATATTCTTATTTGATCCACAACAAATTAATAACGGAAAATTGACAACAATTGAGATAATGTCTTACTACCAAAAAGAAGCAGAAAACATTATGAAAGAAATTGATGATACGCCTTTCTTAGAAAATCTCATTTGTGATGATGATATGCGTGATTTTATAAAAATAGATTTTCAAAAAAGAGAATTAAAAAAAATAAATAAAGATTTAGAAGGAGAACAACAAGATTGTCCTAAGGGCGATAAAACAAAGGTTCAAATTGACGCTCCTGACGATATTGATAATGACAAAAAAGAAGATGAAAATAAGTTAAGTGAAGCAGAAACCGCTAAGATTGAACTTTTGATTAACCAAACATACGAAATGTGTAAGAGTTTCTTATTTCCATTATTAGCGTTAATTTCAAGGTCATATAAGTTATTTGATTTCAAGGAGATATTTACAAGTGAAAAAACAGGAAGATTAATTATTTCATTATTAAAAGACAAAAAAATTGAATTAAATAAAGATAATTATATTATTATAGTAAATATAATGAACAATATTATAGATAATAATGCTGAAATTGTTAATAACATTCGTGAGATTTATAGCATAGCCCCTGCTAATAAGTTGCGTGAGCTTATTGAAAAACATTTTATACCTACAAATGATGAAAAAAAACAAAACGCAGAAGTTCCAACTCCTGTTAAATTGGTTGATGACATGCTAAACTCAACACCATTAGAGTTTTGGAAAAAACCTCAAAAAGTATTTGAACCTTGCTGTGGTAAAGGAAATTTTGTATTAGGTATATTTGATAGATTTTATAAAGGTCTTGAAGAAATGTATCCTGATGAAATTGAAAGATGTCGTGTTATTATGACTGAGTGTATCTATTATGCGGATCTAACTGCGTTAAATGTTTTCATCACAACAGAAATAATGAAATGTCATGTTCAAAGCTATTGTGGGTTAGAAGAATTGGATTTTGAATTTAATAATTATACAGGAGATACGCTTGAATTAAATATTGAAGATGAGTGGAATATTCATTTGGAAGATGTTTCAACAATTGGTAATCCTCCATACTCTACTGATCCATCAAAATCAGACACAAAACCTTTATATGATAAATTTATTGAAAAATATATTGGCGGAAAGTTATTATTATTCGTTGTTCCTTCCAGATGGTTTATTGGTGGGAAAGGCTTAGATGGGTTTAGAGATTTTATGATGAAACGAAATGATATTGTATTTATTCAACATGAAGAAAATTCTAAAAAATGGTTTGGCAATAATGTTGATATTGAAGGGGGGGTTAATTATTTCTTAAAAGATGCTTCATATGATGGTCTATGTTTATTTAATGAAGAACCTTATGATTTATCTAAGTATGATTGTATTATAAAACCAAGATATCATAAAATAATTGATATTGTTATAAATACAGAAAGCATAAGTAAATTATATATGGGTAGATGTTTTGGTATTGAAACAAATGATAAGCGTTTTAAAAATAATGGAAAAATAAAATGTTATGTTTCATTAAAACAATCAAAAGATAGATGTAAATATATTGATACATATGAATTTAATGAGAAAAATACATTTTGGAAGGTTATAACGGCAAGAGCAAATGGAAAATCCCCTAAATTTGGTGAAAAATTTATAGGAAATTTACATGAAGTTCATACTGGTAGTTATATATCATTTCGTGTAAATAATGAAGACGAAGCAAAATCTTTATTAAGCTATTTAGACACAAAGTTTGCTAATCATATGTTATCAATTAGAAAAATCTCACAAGATATAAGTGAGAATACTTGTAAATGGATACCATTAGTTCCATTAGATAGAACATGGACTGACGATAAAGTATGTGAATATTTAAAAATAGAACAAACTATGTATATTTAACTAATATAAAATCTTAATTATATGTTTATCTATGAGCGTTCAAACATATAATGAACTAATAACTATGCTTCTTGGTGAAATATTTAAAAATATAACAAATGAGAATAGTCATAATTTATTTAATCAACCTTTAACAATAAATTTTTTATTGAATGATCCTATTTTTATTAATAATCAATTTTTTATAGAAATTATAACATAACTAATGAAATAGTATATGAAACTAAGGATAAATTAAGTCGTATTACATTTGGTAATTTTGAATTATTATGTAAAACCAAAGAATTAAATACAAAATATATTAATAATTGTTGTAAAAAATACAAAAAAAGAAAATATTTATTAAAACGAACTAATAAAATAAACTATAAATTGATAAGGATAAAAATATTGAAACTAAAATTAAAACAGAAATAATTAATAATTTAAATTTTAACAAATCTCAAGGTGATAGTCATTACAGAAATTGTGAAAATAAAATACTTGGTAAAAATGTTTATAAAAAATCATTATTTTTATATCAACTACACGATATAAATAATAACACTAAAACTAAATTAATTGATTATATAAATCTTAAACTTAATATTAATATAAGTGTAGATATTTGTTTAGAAAAGCAGGGTTTCAAACTTATTTGGTTGATGAATTTAGAACAAGTTGTATGTGTTCCAAATGTGAAGTAGGTATTTGTAAAAAGACGATGGTTAGGAAAAATCCAAAACCATACAGAACTGGAAACATTATCGTCCATGGGCTGATTTGTTGTAAGAACGGATGCGGTTATTGGAATAGAGATGTTAATGGATCTACAAATATTTATAAAATAGCGTATAATGCGATAAATAATAAAGAAAGACCAAATTATTTATCCAGAAGCAACCGTTCCTATAATTTATCAGGTAGTTTAGACGAACTACCAAAACCAAAATTTACACGCTCTGTGAAGGGCAAACCTTATTGATTTTTTTTGGCATTAAGCGTGCCATTTTAAATCTTCAAGGGTGTAAAGCATAACAGAAAGAGGGTATAAATATGGGTTTATGATGGAAAAGGAAATATTGTAAACAAATATTATTGAATTACATTATCTTTCAGGATAAGGTATTTTTTGTAAATTATCGCCTAAAAAGTTGGGTTTTAAAGACCACATAGGTGCTCCGGAAGGAATTTTCCAAAATGAAACAAATTTTTGTTCTACTGCTTTATTTGTTATAGGTTCCATAGGTTCTAAAATTCCCTTTTCTTCAGTTTGAGAGAGAAGAATATAATTGCCAATAATTGTATCAGTCTCCATTACTTGTTTTGGCGACAGTCTTGCGAACCATTCAAACTTATGACGGTTCAAAATTTCCTCAGATGGAATTAAAATACCGTATGTTCCTTGATATAAATCTAAATAATGATTTGACATTAAATCATCTACAATTATTTGTTTCTCATCAACTGTTTTTGTACCAATTTCAACGCCTTCTATCATATTTATTTTACCTGAATGTATTCTCTCTTTAGACCATTTGTCAAACTCGCCTAAAAATTTAGAATCTGCGGTGTAATCATGTGAAGCAGTTCTTTGAATAAAATTACATAATTCTCTAACTGTTTCACACTCTTTTGGAGCACCACAAAATGATAAATTTGGATAAAAGTCGGTATCAGTTGATGTTACATTTCTGTCAACAGTTTCACAAACAAACATTTTCTCTCCTCTAGTACCTTTGGTATATAAACCATTTAAATCTTTAAGACATAAAAATGAGATAGGACAATACATTCCACCGTACATGTATAAAAGTTTCATCATTCCTAACATTCTCATGTTAGAGAGAATAGGGTCTGATATACTAGTCATATTTATGTTCCAACCAGGTATTAATCTTTTAAATGATGTATCGTCTATAATACAAATTGTAAATGATTTATCACATCGTGCAATAATACTTTTCACTGTTAAATATAAATAAGGTTGATTTAAATCAAATGAACTGCGTGAACCAAAACTTAACCAATTTCTTGAGTTATATTCATATGGAACATGAATCCATAAAATCGGTTTTTTACTCTTACCTAAAGTATCATCGTCTAATAAGTATTTTTGGATAGATTCATATACATCAATTCTTTCTTCTCTCGCTATCTTATCTTCAAACCTTTTATACAATACACCTAATACAATTAAAATAAAAAAAAGTATAAATAGATTAGCAAATGATTTCATATATTATAATATTATATTTTATTTGATTTGATTTCTAAATTTTCAATAGAAATGGATTCTACAACAACACAAATTACAATATACACTCTCTTTACAACAAAACCATTTTTTTTGCTCAAATTCTAAACACCATGCACAACAATCAAACCACATAAAATAGACTATATCATTTTCATCATAATTTATATAAGTAGCAGGTCTCAAATGATCAAACAACCATTTATTACTAAAACAACATACAAATGATTTATCCGTTGTATTATTACTTGCTTTTGTTTCATTTGGTTCTGTTAAAACTACTGAATGAAGTCGGTTATCGGTATTTTCTTCCATAATATTCTTTTTATTTTTAATTCTAGAGAGAAAAGTTACTCAATTTTTTAAATATGTAAAAAATATATTTAAAATCTACTTAAAGTATTTTGCACATTTTCTTATTTACACTGTTATTATAGACACTAAAATAATAAAAATTTGTAAAATCAAAAATTAATAGTAAGAATTTCACCTACAATAATGCTATTTACGAGGAACTTTTTGTAAATAATAAATGTATTGTTAAGATGTTTTATGGAAGTGGAAAAACGATTTTAATGCGAAAATGTAAATATGTTCAAAATGTAGAGAATGTTTCTTTAAATAGGAAATTCAATTTATTATATAAAAATGTAAAAATTCTCTGGGAAAGTTTTTTTGAATTTTCAATTTTGGACATTTATTTTTGTCCATTTTTGAAAATCCTGGATATTTTATGGCAAAAATACAATTCTGTGACCATAATTGAAAATTAACGTCTCGTCACCAAAAAAATAAATTTCAATTTGTTATGATAATTTTTTATTTATTTTTAAAAAAAGGATTTAGGCATTTTTTTATATTTCCATTTATTAATATAATGGAAATAAAATGCGTGCCAAAAAATGCCGTTTTTGATTGTTTTATATGTCACTTCAAATGCTTTAAGAAAAGCAATTTTGAATTACATTGTAAGACCAAAAAACACCTTCATCGTCTCAATGGAAATGAAATTGGAAAAATGGAAATTATAAAAAATGCCGAAAATATCTGTAAATGTGGTAAAAAATATACTACTAATTCTGGATTATGGAAACATAGAAAAAAATGTAATTTTACACCTTTTAACATTTCAAACGCCGATTATTTATAAACCTTCTTATAAATAATTATTTATATATTTTCTTTACCTTTCTTGTTTTATTTTTTGGAACATATTTTTCAGGTCGTTCATAAGAACCCTTAAATATATTTTCATATTTTTCCTTTGGTATTTCACCAATTACCTTATTTATATTTTCCTTCAAATTCTCATACTTTAACCCATCTAATTTTTGTAATCTTGATTTTAGCATACTAAAATAATTTTCTATGGAATTCGTAAAATGTTGATAAGGAACAGCATATAAAATATTATTATGTTTATTCACTAATGCTTTAATTCTTTCATTTCTATGTGCGGAAGCATTATCTAAAATAATTAATTTATTCCTTAATTTACTTGTTATATTATGCTCTAAGAAATCAATTAATCTATCTGTATTTATTCCGCCTTTTTCATATAAATCCCAATGTATCACGCCATTTACAGAAATAGCAAATACACCAGTATATTTTTTGAATACTTCCTGTGATTGTGTTTTTATTACACATCGTTTTCCTTTATTACTATAACAATGGTTTCGTTTTTGTAATGACTTTATACTTGTTTCATCAATGCAAATAATATCTTCTATTTTGTATTTTTTCACTTCATCATAAAATTCTTTTATTTTTGAGTTTATATCAATATCTTTTCCAAATCGTTTTACAGGTTCGTGTCTAATTCTTGTAAGTTTCAAAGTAATATTATTATCACGAACAACTCTAAAAAGTTGCATAGTGCTTATATCAGCAGTTTTATATTTATCTTTTATTTTTTGGTGTAATTCTTGTAATGTAATTGTTTTATTTTTATTTATTTCATCTACTAAAAACTTTACATATTCTTTTCTAACTTTATAAGCAACTGGTTTTCTATAATGAATATCTACATTACCATCTTTTTTATATCTTTCAACCCAACGCATTAAACTTCTTGGAGAACATTTGAATATTTTACAAACTTCTTCTTGTGTTTTATCTTCCACTAAATAATATTGAACTGCTGTTAATTTGTAATCACTACTTTTATGAGTAGGCATATATAATAATTTGATGTTTATAAAAAATTGATTAATAATAAAGTATTTATTATATAAACAAATAATTAAAGAATGGAAGATAATATTATTATACGCAAATATCCAACATTAAAGTATGAACGATTATATGAAGATAGATATACTAAAGAAGATTTTGAAAAATATAAAGAAATCATAAATTCAATTGAAAATTATGAAAAATGGAAAATAGGAATAAATTATAAAACAAATAGAAAAATAAAAATTGGAGGGAAAAAGCATATTCAATTTGGATATGAAAACTTTTACATTAAACACGAAACATCATTATATAGTTATTCATATATACTATTTACTGAACTTGATGATATAAATATTGAGTTATACATTCAAGAAACCGAAAAACTTAAAAATGAAATACTTTCGCATAATGTAAAAGTAAATGAGCATAATGTAAAAGTAAATGAGATTATATGTAAAATAAATAAACTGGAAAAATGGGCTGATTTTGTAGAATTTAAAGGAATGAAATATGGTATTCAAAAAATATACAATAATATTCATCGTGAAAATGATTGTAATGGAAATATAAATAAAACCGAAGTATGTATTAGAGAATGTAGGGAATGTAGAGGAACTACATCATTTACAGAACCCTGTAGGTGTGAATATAAAACACATATAGAATGTGTAAAGTGTGGGTATAAAGAATAAATCATTCATTGTGTTTCTTTGTTTCGCAATGTCGTGTAAATAATATTTCTGCGTATGTTCCAAAATCACATTTATCACAATAATATTTAAATTCTTTTTTTCTTTCTTCTTTTGTTGAATGGTGTGTTAAACAATGAACCTTCATACAAGTCAAATTATTTGTTTTATATTCACAATGCTTACAATTTGGTTCTAATACTTTATCACTTCTTGTTTTTCGTTTTCCATTATTTTTATGTTTTTCACTTTCTATATGTTGCTTCCAATGTGCAGGATATATACATTTATAATTACACACTTCACAATTATATTTCATTTCTGTTTCATTAGGTATTTCCATTTATTTATAAATATAATAATTATAAATAAATTATATTTAAATAATTTGCATTAAAATTAACTTAAAAATAAAATATTTATAATATATATAAAATGAAAGTTAAGAAAAAGAAAAAGGAGGATTTCAAAGAATTTAGGAATAATGAAAAGTCCGCATACAAGACTTTCAAAATACCACTCAAAACTATTTTACTTAATCGTAATACAACACAACCAGTAATAAACCATTTGGTTTTTGAAATGAATGATTTGGTTATTCATACATATCAATTTATTCGTTTTTATGTTTTAGACAAATATACCAAAATTCAACCCTTACCAACCATAGATGAAACATTTATTTTGTATTGTATCAAAACATTAGGAACTCGTGATAATAGAGGAAAGAAAGGAAAGGATACAGAACTTTTGGAAACATTAGAGCAATTCTATAAAACAGAATACCAACCTTTACTGAACCACGAAAAAACTAATTTGAAAAATACAACTTTTTTATTACCTTATTTAGCAACACAAATACATACTTCTTTGCATAACAATTTTCAAGAACATTTTATCCAACACTTTTTACGATTTATTAACAAAACTACAAATCAAATAACAGAAGATAAATCAATATTATTTCAATTCAAAAATAAATGTTTATCGTTAGAAGAAACTGATATAATATTTGATGATTGGAAAAATATACATCTTCCTAATATTTTACCTACTGAAATTAAAAAATCAATTCACTATGATATTAAGGTTAGACCATTTGAATATTTGAAAGGAATGTTATATATGAATTCGGTATTAGAAAAACAAGAAAGTAAATTATTTCAACCATTGCCATTACGAAACAATATCATTCCAAAACATATTATTTTAGATACTGCTTCTATTATAAATTTGTTTTGTCCTGAAAAAGATAAAGATGGAAATAAAACAAAAAAGGGTGAATTATTGAGTAATGTAAAAGATAATCAAAATGAAATATGGTGCAACTTTTTAGATATGAAAAATAAAATATTCAAGAATAAACATTATCAGTTTCATAACCAAATTCAAACAGATGGAATTAGTTGTTGTTTATTATTTATTAGAAAAGATTTGAAAGATAAGAAATGGGGTTCAAGAGTTCCTGTTTTACAAGAACAAGATTTTCATACAATAGAAGATTTATCCAAAGAGCAATTAGATACTTTGAAAGACAGAAATATAGTTGGTTGCGACCCTGGTAAGCATTCATTAGTGTATATGATGGATAAAAAAGGAAACAAATTAGAATATACTGCATCACAAAGAAAAATAGAAAGTTATGGAAAACGAAACCAAAGAATATTATTACAAGAAAAGAAGAAACACAAAATTATAGAAAAAGAAACAAGATTATCAATACAAAATAGCAAATCTGTTAATTATGATAAATTCAAAGTGTATCTTGTAGAAAAAGATAAGTTAAATAAAGAAACTACCGATTTTTACAAGAAAGAAGTTTGGAGAAAAATGAAATTTCGTCAATATAGTTATGGTAAGAAAAGTATTGATACATTTTTGAATAAAATAAAAGAAACATTTGGAGAAAATATACTTATTGGTTATGGTAATTGGAGTAGGTCTTCACAAATGAAATATACAATGCCTACACTCAATAAAGGATTAAGGAAACTAATTCATAAAAAGTATGATACAATAACTATTAATGAATTTTATACATCTCAAAAATGTTGTGAATGCCGTAATCCATTAAAGCATTACAAAGATACAAAAGGAGTAGAGATATACAGATTATTTACTTGTTCTAATTGCGTGAGTTGCGAAAACAAAAATATCGTATTTAGAACAAGGGATAAGAATTCTGCAATAAATATACTGAATTTAACTGAATCTTGGATACATAACCAAACAAGACCAGTAGAGTTTCAGTTTCAAGCATCGTCTTTCACCTGTGGAAACAAAAAGACAGGGTTAAGTAAGACAATCGGCGTTAAGAAACAACCTCGTAAGAGTAAGCACGCCTGTTGATTTTACATTTTTTAATTATTTTTTATGCCGAGAAAATCGGCGTTTGAAATGTTAAAAGGTGTAAAGATAACACAACTGAAAATACTATTCAAAAAAATGAACTATCAGATAAAGATTTAATTATGATGTTGATAAAACAAAATACACAATTATTTGAACAAAATAGTGAAATGTTAGAAGTAATAAAAAATGGAACACATAATACAAATAACTCTCATAATAATAATAATATAAACTCTCATAACAAAACTTTTAATTTACAATTCTTTTTAAATGAAACATGTAAGGATGCTATGAATATTATGGATTTTGTTGATTCAATAAAATTACAATTATCAGATTTAGAGAATGTAGGTAAAGTTGGATATGTAGAAGGCATTTCAAATATTATTACATCAAACCTAAAGGCACTTGATGTTACTCAAAGACCTGTCCATTGTACGGATAAAAAGAGAGAAACTATGTATATTAAAGATGAAGATAAATGGGAAAAAGATGACGATAAAAAGAAATTACATAAAGTTGTTAGAAAGGTCGCATGTAAAAATCAAAATTTAATCCCTGATTATAAAAAAGAACATCCCGATTGTAACAAATATCATTCCAAATTCTCTGACCAATATAATAAGATTATTGTTGAATCTATGGGCGGACCAGGCGATAATGATTTTGAAAAAGAAGAAAAAATCATTAAAAATATTTCTAAACAAGTTTTTATTGAAAAAGAACCTATTTAACCAAATGTATTTATAAGAACTAAATACGATTTAAGTATACAAATTTAATTATTACATAAATTGTTATTTCTTTGGATTTTGACTTAACCCATCCATTAAATGTTTACCACATCTTGTAAAAAATTGATGTAATTGGTTAGGGTCTGAACCTGTTATCATATCGTCTGGAATATATGTTGAATTCCCCTTTTTATAACACAATAAAACCGGAATTCCATTTACCATTTTTTTTGACTTTAAAAATGAATAAAAATCAAATGATTTATCCACATCAATATCAGCACATACTACTTCTGGAGGAGATGAAGCAAAAAATCCATAAACGGCGGACTTTATTGTCTTACACGGACCGCACCATTCTGCACCTAATTTTAATACAATAAGACCTGGATTATGTTGTAAAAGAGTCATAAATGCATTTCTATCTGCTATTTCACTAATAATCTGCTTTGACATATAATTATACATATTATTTAAAATTTTTATTTTTACTGTATTTTTAATCTATTGATTCTATTGATTTATCTATTAACACATTTTTGGCTATTTTTCTTATTATTTTGTCTTCTTTTTCCAAATCATTATCGCCTGAACCACCCATAGATTCTACAACCAATTTATTGTATTGATCTGAGTATTTGGAATGATATTTGCCACAATCTGGATGTTCTTCTTTAAATTTTGGTAATAAACGTTGGTTTTTACATGCTACCTTTTTAATTACTTTTCTTAGTTTATTTCTGTGTTCATTCTCTTTTTCCCATTTATCTTCATCCTTAATGTACATTACTTCTCTCTTTGAGTCACTACAATGAACCGGACGTTTATGTACATCCATTTCTTGTAGATTTTTTATAATAATATTCGATATTCCTTCTACAAATCCTAATCTACCAACACTTTCTAAATCTGACAATTGTAATTTGAGAGAATCAACAAAATCCATAATATTCATAGCATCCTTACATGTTTCATTTAAGAAGACATTAAGATTAAATGTTTTATTATGTGAATTTATATGAGCGCCTGTATTATTGATATTTGTTACTGATTTATCTTTACATAGTTCAATTATTTGATTTTGAAGTTGATTATTCTGTTGTAAAAGAGTCATAATTATTTCTTTTTCGTGTAAAGGATTCTCATCTTCAATGTTTTTTTCTTGGTTTGAACATCTCTTTTTATGATTAAATAAACTCTGACGATGTTTGTAGTGTCTACCACATTCACATGTATAAGTATTTATGGTTTCGGGATTTTGGGGACCCAAATCGTCAGTAACAGTAAGCGGTTTGGCAGTATTAAGATGTTTCGCTGTCAATAAATGTCTTTTATAATCCTTTTTGTTAGACGTTATAAGGTCACATTTTATACATAGAAATAATCTAGGGGATTTTTGGGGTAAAATGTTAGACATTTTGTCGTATAATATACTTACATAAAAATCCCCTAAATCCTTTTTAAAAAAAAATATAAAAATTTTATCGTAACAAATTTATAATTATTTTTTTGGTGATGAGACGATAAATTTCAATTATGGTCTCACAATTGAATTATTTGCAGTAAAATATCTGTACTTTTGAAAAATGGACATAAAAAATGTCCAAAAATGAAAACCCAAAAAAACTTTACCCGAAAAAATTTAAAAATCAACGCTACATATGAAGGAAACTTTTTTCGACACTTTTTCAAGAAAATCGAGATTTGCCCTACATTATGTAGTATATCCTGCTTTAAGTATTTAAATTATATTAATTTTAAAATAATTTAAAGAATGCGAAAGCAAGAATTTTATACAATTTACTTATTACTTTGCACAAATTCTTCCAACGCATTGATGTCAATATGCGGCAAATTTACGTGCGATTCCCAAAAATATCGGCAATAAGCCCATACAAATGTGCAATCATTGCTATACCATTCGTTATGATGTTTCAACAAATTTTGATATAATTTTTCTGGAAGAAATACTAAACTTTGCTTAGGTAATACATAGCACAACTGAACTAATTCGGTTACAGGGTTTTCCTTTTTATTTTGAATAAACTCAGTTTCAAAATATGGAATATATTGAAGTAAATCACAAAATAGAGGAGGATAATTATGATTATAACACCATCTCCAATCAGGACACCCAGTCGTATAGTATTTCATTGTCCATTCTAATCCTTCCAAATAATTTGTACAAATTTGTTTTGTTCTAGTTTCATCAATATCAACATTAAATAGAGTTTTGTAATATCTTACTTGCCAGTTAGCTTTATAAGGATTAATAAATTTCTCTAATGAACGCTCATACATTGGGATAGAATCAAATTGTTTAAGTTTATCTTCATCTGTTATATCAGCCATTGGATTTTTGCTTCTTCTATCGCGCAATTTAGCCTCATTTTTAAAATATTCTTCTTCATTATCGGCTAAAAATTTCACTAATTTTCTTACATTTTTCCAGTAAATTATTTTACCATCGGTTAAATTCTCATTTGTATTACCAATAGTTGCCTTATATGCTTGTAACATTTTATTAACTCCTCCAGTTCTAATATTAACAGACGGAAAATGAGGCATAAAATCATTTCCTAAGAAAAAACACAAGAAAATATAATCATATACACGGTTTTTTTGTTGTAAAGTTGTTAATTCTTCGCCATTATTCATATCTAAAGTAATAATCTTAGCTAGTTCAGGAATATCAATAACATATGACTCATTAGGTTCAAGCTCAGAATTAATCGATTGAATAAAATGCGGAGTTTCTCTAAAAAGATAAATATTCTTTGTAATTGGTAAATGATTGATTGAAAGCATAATAAGGTCGGCGTCTAGACCGTATATAACAGTATTCTTATCACAATCATGATCATCTGGCGATTCTCTAATAAATTCAAATAACTTATGTTCGCCTTCACCAGGCGAATCACTTAAAGATGTAATAATACTAGAAGAACCAAAAATTTTCGGATCATTATAATATGAACGAATTTTGTCATTTAAAGTTTTCATAAATACAGTCCCTGGTGTTATAGCAGTTGTATTCCAAGGGTCTGGTTTAGTTCCTTTAAAAATAGAACGCGTGATATTATTTTGATATAACGATTTATATCGTCTTGATCTTTGTTGTTCCAATTTTGCTACAGGAGCTACACCATCAAACGCAATATAAATAATATTGTCTGGTTTCAATAAATTAATATATTCATCAATTTTAACACATACTGTTCTGATAATTGTATTCACGTCAGATTCAACTAGATTAGAAAAATCAATATTGTGAACAGCATCATAAATAATAGAGTTACAATCTAAGTAAAGATTGTTTACTCGGATAGTATTAGCCGATAATTTTTTAATAATATTCGCATGATTTTTAACAATGTAACTGAAGTATGACGGAATTCCCATTGATGTATTAATATACCTTACGATAATACGTTTAAATAGTAATTATAAATATATAAATGTATTTATATATAAATATATAAATATATAAATATATTCTTAATAATTTCTTCGTTATTCATTAAGGTAATATACCAAATTATTTTTATATAATTTTTACTATATAAAAAACGGGGTTTGAAATCTTAAAAGGTGTAATATAATATATTATATTTTAGTTAGATCAAACCAGTTATGTAGAATAAAATAATTATAAATTCAATATCTTTAATAGTTCAAGTAACAAAAACAAAAAATATAAATATAATATATTATATAAGAATATAATGAATAAAAAAAATGGGTTTGCTAAAAAAGAAATTAATGACAAACCAACTACTGATGTTCTACTTCTAGTTGAAAAGAAAATTGAATTCTTTAAAGATGTAATTCAAAAAACAATACTTCATGTTCAAAAAAATAAATTTCTTGATATTTTAGGAATTAGTGACGTAGATACTTGTATTGAAAGATTAAGAGATTTGAGTAAAAAAATACAAGAAGTATCAGAAAATAAATGTAATACAGATATGTTAATAAATAATTTACAACAAATAAACAATGAATTGTCCAGTTTATTGAAAAGTTACGGTACCGATAGTTTAGATGATTTATTACAAATTTGTTTTGGAAATAATTGTAAAATTGTCACTGAACACACAGAATATGATAAATTTGAACTTCTTAAAAAATATTTTCATCCAACCAGCTATAAAGTTATAACCAAAAAAGACGATATTAAACAAAAGAAGAATGACGACTGTATTGATGATATTGTCGATGATACAACAAATCTAACTTGTCGTGACGTTGTTTCGTCATATAAACATTTTCATATGAAGGTATATGGCATTAAATTATTAATTCATAATTCAATATTAAAGAAAAGTTTAGTAATTTTTGGAATTGTAGATGATATTGTTATGGAATTTTTAAATAACAAATATATTACAACTAAACAAAAAAAAATAATTGAAAATTTACCACAAGACGAAAATTTTAAATCAGAATCATTTCAAAAATTCTTATCATCATTGATTTTAAAAGATTATTTAATTTTTGAAAATGAACATGACGTTTACATGAAATATAATGGTTTTACAAGTCATTTTAACAAATTAAAACAAACTCAAATATCAGTTTTGGTTAAAGAGTTTATTACTGATGATATGTTTAATAAACGAAACACAATGCTACAACTTTTAATTCGCTCATCAAATTATGAAAATCAATATTTAGCATATTTATTGTATGACATTCTCTCTAATGATTCAAATGGAAATATTGATACACACGAACAAACTCTACTATTTGATAGCTTTCCATGGACAATGAAACAATTTTTTAAACAAGCTATGAAAAAGACAATACAGTATACAAATGAATTATCAAATTTTGATATAAATAAAATACCAATTGAACAACAAATTTGTCTTCTAAAAGCACCAGACTCTGTAAAAGAAAAGGCAATGATAAAACTTAAAGAAGTGAAAGCAAAGTCAGAAGATTCAGGAACTAAAGCTAGACAATACCTAGATGGTTTATTAAAAATACCCTTTAATGTTTACAAGAGAGAACCAATTTTAAATATAATGAATAAAATAAGAACACAATTTAAGGATATATATTTAAAATACAACATTGAAAAGAGTTTCCCTAATATTTTAAATAAAGAAAAATATACTAATATGGAAGTTTTAAAATATATAAAAATAATTCAAGGAGATTCCGTAACAAATTCGAAACCATTCCAACTTGAAAAAATTAAAGAATATTTATTACTTGGAGATAGGAATAAATTAATCGCAAATAATAAAATCTTAGATGGAATACTTAAGAAATATAATAAAAAACGTACAAGATTCTCTCACTTAAATAAAGAAGGATTATCAGAAAGAGCTATAAATCTTGTTGATTATTTTATTGAAGATGAAAATATTGTAAATGATATGATAACAGAATTTGAATTATTATCAAATATAAATCCTATTTTAAACAATGCTGAAATTAAAACCGATATTCAAAAAATTAATTCAAATATGAAAGATATAACAGATTATATGACTGAAGTAAAAACTACACTTGATAAAGCAGTTCATGGTCATGATAAAGCAAAGAAACAAATAGAGAGAATAATTGGACAATGGATAAATGGTGAACAGGACGGTTACTGTTTTGGGTTTGAGGGACCTCCCGGAATCGGAAAAACTTCACTGGCAAAAAGAGGACTTTCTGACTGCTTAAAAGATGACAAAGGTGTTTCAAGACCTTTTGCGATGATTCAAATGGGTGGTGATAGTAATGGTAGCACCTTACATGGTCACAATTATACATATGTTGGATCAACATGGGGGTCAATTGTTCAGATAATAATTGATAAAAAATGTATGAATCCTATAATATTTATTGATGAAGTAGATAAAATAAGTCGCACTGAAAATGGTAAAGAAATTATTGGTATTTTAACACATTTATTAGACCCAGCACAAAATGACTGTTTTCAGGACAAATATTTTACTGGAATTGATTTGGATTTGTCAAAAGCATTATTTATTCTATCTTACAATGATGTAACCGCTATTGATAAAATTCTTTTGGATCGTGTTCATAGAATTAAATTCGATAGTCTCTCTCTAGAGGATAAATTAGTTATATCTAAAACACATATATTGCCAGAAGTTTACAAAAAAATGGGATTGGAAGATATGATTAATTTTGACGATAGCGTATTGAAATTTATAATTGATGAATATACTTGTGAATCTGGTGTAAGAAAATTAAAAGAGATATTGTTTGAGATAGTTGGAGAGATAAATTTGAATGTGCTTAAAAATAACGATAAAGAACACGAGTTTCCTATTTTAATTACTATTGAAGATATTAAAACCAATTATTTTAAGGATAAGAGAGAAGTTATAACTAGAAAAGTACCTGATACAAATCTTGTAGGTTATGCAAATGGGATGTATGCAACATCAATTGGAAATGGAGGAACACTACCAATACATGCGAAATTTTTCCCTTCAGAACAATTCTTACAACTTAAATTAACAGGACTTCAACAAGATGTTATGAAAGAAAGCATGCACGTTGCTTTAACTGTTGCCTGGAATTTAACATGTGAAACTAAAAAACAAGAATTGCGTAAATTATATGACGGAGATAATAAGTGTGGAATTAATATACATCCAGGCGACGGCTCAGTACAAAAAGACGGCCCGAGTGCAGGTGGAATTATTACGTTAGTGTTATATAGTTTGTTGAATGATTTACCAATTAAATCGCGCTTTGCTATGACAGGCGAAATCCAAATGTCCGGTGACATAACCGCAATTGGCGGGTTAAATCATAAGATTCTTGGTTCTCTCAAAGCAGGAGTTAAAGAATTTATTTATCCAAAAGAAAATAAGAAGGATTTTGATGATTTCTATAAAAAATATAAAGACGATGAAATGCTAAAAGAAATTAAATTTTACGAAGTAGACCATATTAGCGAAGTTATTGAATTGATTATAGATAAATAAACTGTTATAAATAGATTTTATTGTTAAATAATAAAAAATATTATTACTATTTATTATATGGATAGTAATAATCAAACAACGAAATTGGGCGGAGTTCCTGATGCTCCATTACAATTATTTCAACCTATGAACATTGTCGTTTTTTTGTCATTTTTTAGTCCTATTATACTAGCAGTAAGCATTACAAGTTTGTCATTTGTATTTCAAAATTTTAAAGGGTTGATTTATTTAGGATTCCTTATTGCTGCCTGTGTTGTTAGAAATTATGTTTATATGATGAATGGATCGATGCCAGTAGCAAACGACAGAACAATATGTACTTCGATTCAATATAGTAAATATGGTAATCCAACATTTAGTGCTTTTGTTTTTGCTTTTACTATAATGTATTTGTCATTACCAATGTTTAGTAATGGAGGTCCCAACTTTTGGGTATTTGCTTCATTGCTCTTATATTTCTTTATAGATATATTTATTAAAGTATATAAAAAATGTGTTGTAAAAATGAGTGATTTATTCTTAAATATATTGCTTGGCGTAGCATCAGCCGCTTTAATTGTTACATTAATGTATACAGGAGGTTCTGGAAAATATTTATTTTTCAACGAAATATCGAGTAATAAAGATATTTGTTACCAACCTAGCGAACAGACGTTTAAATGTTCGGTTTTTAATAACAATGGTGAATTAATTAGCAATATAAATTAATTTATTTATATTTTTGATATTATAATACAAGTAACATATAACCATTTACAACATCTTTTTATAATCGTCTATAATATTATTATTATTATTATTATGAATAATATTATACCAAGACTTACCAAAATTTTTTTCTTTTATATTTTTTAGGTTTAGGTTGAAAAATTTTTTCAGTTATATATGAAGAAACAGCAGGTTCTTCTTGTGAAACAGTAGGTTCCTCTTGTGAAACAGTAGGTTCCTCTTGTGAAACAGCAGGTTCTTCTTGTGAAACAGTAGGTTCCTCTTGTGAAACAGTAGGTTCCTCTTGTGAAACAGTAGGTTCCTCTTGTGAAACAGTAGATTCTTCTTGTGAAACAGCAGGTTCTTCTTGTGAAACAACAGGTTCTTCTTGTGAAACAACAGGTTCTTCTTGTGAAACAACAGGTTCTTCTTGTGAAACAGCAGGTTCTTCTTGTGAAACAGCAGGTTCCTCTTGAGAAACAGGTTCTTCAATTTTTATTTTTAAAATAGGAGAAGGGATATTTTGTGAAAGGACAAAAGCTTTAATTGTTTTTGTAAACCATGATTTAAACTCGGTAAGGACAATTTTTCTTTGAAATGATTCGGCAATCAATTTCATGTTTCCTTTTGTGTTGTATTTAAATATAAAATTATTAATTACAGGAATGAGGGTGTATTTTTTGTAAATATCAAGATTTGAAAAATTATACAATGGTTTGCGTTTTTTAGCATTTACCATGTTATGGAACAAATAAAATGTATTTTTAAAATCATCCTTAGTTTTTAAATCGTTTATATTTATTTTTGCTAAAAATTTAGTAGCATCATCAGCACATTCCGGACAAGGTAGAAATCCACATATTCTTCTAATTTGACCAAATAGTTGAACCTTAACAAAAGGATAAGCTTGTTCAGTAACCTTTTCAGCTAATGTATGAAATAATGTCCATATAGCAGGACCCCAAACTTCGGGAGGCGACATATAACTAATATAAATATAAAAAATATAAAGATATAACATAAATTAATAATAAATACATGAACAAGTACATTATAGAAGGAGGTTTAGATTTCTATGAAGAACTATATAAGTCTCTTGACATTGAAGAGACAAATGAAAAAACGGATGAAGATAATAATTTATGTTTAATTACAAATCAACCTTTAATTGAAAATTTTGTTGAACTAAACTGTGGTCATAAATTTAATTATTTTCCTCTTTTTTTAGATTTGAAAAATCATAAACAAAAATTTAATAAGATGGAAGGAAATTCAAGTAAATTAGCTACAAATGAAATAAGATGTCCTTATTGTAGAACAAAACATAATGACGTATTACCATATTATGAAGAAATGGGTTTAGCAAAAATTAATGGAGTAAATAATATAACTCCATACATACCTAAGTATTCACAATGGTATAAACAATGTGAGTATGTTATTCCAAATCCAAACTATGATCCATCTGGTAATGACCATGTAGAAACAAATAAAAATAATATAGGTAATTGTAAGTTTCATATTTGTACCATGAAGGGCACCCAAATAGGGTTACCATCCGTAAATGGTGTAAATTATGTAGAAGAAAAACACTATTGTTGGTTACATAAGAAAGAAATGCTTAATAAGTATAAACAAGAAATGAAAAATAAAGCAAAGGAAGAAGCTAGTAAAGAAAAATTAAAATTAAAAGAGGAAGTGAAAAAGGCAAAAGAGGAAGCCAAATTAAAAGCAAAAGAGGAAGTGAAAAAGGCAAAAGAGGAAGCCAAATTAAAAGCAAAAGAAGATAAAAAAAAAGCAAAAGAGGAAGTCAAAAAGTCACAAGAAAATATTGTATTATGTAACATTGATTTGTCATGTAATAATATAATTACAGGATGTATTGAAATATTAAAATCAGGTCAAAATAAGGGAAAACCATGTGGTTGTAAAATTATTTTAGACGATTTATGTAACAGACACTTTAAAATTAAAAATGGAATTATAATGAATAATATTTAATAAAATAAATATAACAATATAAATATAAAATATTTATTCTATTTAATGGAGACTAAGGAACAATTAGTAAATAATATTAAAGATTGGATAAAAATGGATACAGAAATAACAGAATTAAAAGCACAAATTAAAGAAAGAACAAATAAAAAAAAAACGTTAACAGAAAATTTAGTAACAGTTATGAAAACAAACAAAATTGATTGTTTCGATATAAATGATGGTGCTTTAGTTTATAAAACAAATAAAACTAAAAAACCTATAAATGGTAAAACATTGTTAGCGGCTCTTCAAAATTATTATAAAACAGATACAAAAATTGCTGAAGATATAGCAAAACATGTTATGGATAGCAGAGAAGAACAAATTAAAGAAACAATTAAACGTAAAATAGATAGATATAAAATAAGTTAAATAAATATCAATATTATAATAAAAATGGAATTTTTTGAAAATAACGATTATAATCATGATTCGCCAAAATACTATAGTTATAGAGGTAAAAAATTGTTAACACTAGATTATAAATGCGAGTTAATTGAATATAATAACATAAATATATTTGCTTACACAATTAATACTGAAAAAAAATATCCATTTCAACAAGTTCTTTTAGCAAAATCAAGAAATTCGGAATTAATATTTCCAAACATACAATTGTTTAATAATTTTAACAAAAATGAATTAATTGAATATACAAAAGTTCGGTTATTTGGGTTTTTGAGTTTGGAAAATTATGAAATGTTTAATGAATTAATTAAATTTGATGGGTTTTATGAAGACAACAACAACTTATATTTGTTTTTTGATTTAACAGAAAATAAAATTCAGATACACGAGATATACAGTAATAATTCTTTATGGTTTGGGTTAATTAATGAGATTGTAAATCATAAAAATATTTGTAATATAAAAATAAATGAATTTGTTACTCAAATGTTTGAAGAAAATAGCGACTTGTGTTTTTTAGTAGACGATAAAGATAATAATTATGATTTACCTATAGTATGTTTTATATCACAACCAGAAACAAAATTAATTTATTCATACATTTTCGGACAGGTAAAAGAAGATAGAAACTCACTTTTAGGACCATATTATTATTTTAAAGATTTTTATAATGCTTTTGAAGAAGCGTGTAGTCTTATAAAAGATAATATGAAAATAGGTTTAGTTAGATTTGCTATATTTACAGGTAGTGTAAAATATATAGAAAATTATCCAAACGATTCTGTAGATGACTCTGAAATTAAAAAAGAAAGACTTCAAGACGCAAATTTAGACCAAAATATTGAACGATTAACAATGAGAATATCAGACCACGATGGGATATGGGCAGATAAATACGGTAGTGTATATTTAGGTAATTTAGAATTAGATAATGGCACCTATTTAAATAAACAATTATTTGTTGTTAAAGAATATGACCAACAAATACCTTTAAGTTATCATTTCGTAAATAAGAATAGCTTAAAAGGTAAAAAGGATGATTATTTAATAATATAAATTTTAATAATTATTAAATAATCTAAAACAATATATAATAATGAATCCAATTACATTAATAGGTTTATCAATTGTATTTTTTTATAGTTTAACCCAAATATTAAAGTTTTATGGAGTAGGAGAAGATGTTTATGGTATTTATTTATTATTTTATATTTTTATAATAATCTGTATTCTAGTATTGCCAAATGATAACCCAAAGGCTTAAACATCAAATGTTATTTGTATTTAAGTAGTTTTTCTAATATAATAAAAAATTGAGTTAAAGAATGTTCAATATAGTATATAACATAAAACAATATGGAAAGACGCTTAAACAAAAAATTAGAAACTTATATTACATCTTTTAAAGATGATATTCGAGAGAAGACTACTCAAATGGGAATGACAAAAAATGAACAAATTAATCAATTGCTTCAATACATTTATGACTATGATAGGCTTTCATTTAACAAAGAAGATTTTCAAAAGAGAAAGCGAGTTAAAAATTTTGTTCCAGTATTTGACAGATGTTGTGCAAAGAGAGCTAGTAATGAACAATGTACTAGAAGAAAAAAAGATGGTTGCGAATATTGCGGAACTCACCTAAAGGGTACGCCACATGGTATTATTGATGCTCAAAATGAACCTAAAAATACTACTCAAAAGATAGAGGTTTATGCGCAGGATATTCAAGGAATTGTTTATTATATTGATAAAAATAGCAATGTATATCAGGCCGAAGATATTATTAGCAATAAGATTAATCCTAAGATTATTGCTAAATACCAAAAAGACGGAGAAAAATATAGCATTCCTGAATTCAATATCTAAAATAAAATAAATTTAAAATATAAATTTTTTTTATCTAATATGTAAAAATGAATGAAGAAAGTAAAACTATTTTAAAAATAATTGGAATTGATTTTAATGATATATCCGAGTTAAATGGATTATCTATATTGAGAGACCAACTATTATCAGATAATAAATATGAAGAGGTTAAAGAATTATTGCCAGAATTAAAGAAGATTTATAGTTCATCATTAATGACGAGTCTTCAGAAAAATGCTAATAAATCACAAAAATGGCCTTTATTAAATTTAGTAAGACAAATATTAAATATATATAATTACAAGATGGAACCAATAAGAAAATCAGATGGGTATACATTAGAAGGTATTAAAAAATATAAGCGTTACTTTTTAATTAAGAAAAAATCAAATACTAAAACTTTACATTTAATAAAAAAAATAGAATTCGATTTAGATTATAATAATGAAGATATAAACGAAATTATACTTGAAAATTATAATAATGTATGAAGTGAGAAATTATAATGAGCGTTTGAAATGAGAAAAACCAATAAAAATATAACCTTTATCCAAAGACATTTTCAAACATATACAATACATATAAATAACCATCAATATCTTTATAAAAATCATAAACAACACTCATTTCATATGAAGAAGAAGGTATTACGCCATTTACAGATAAAAATAAACCTTTATCTGGCGGAACTCTTAATTTATTTCTTATAACACATATAAATTGACCAAATGTTAAATTTCTAGGCACTAGGTATTTTTTTTTATAAATATACGGACAGTCATATGAAGCTAAATCAGAACGTTCGCATATAATAGGTATTCTATCAGGATATGAACAAAGAATTTGATTACTTTCTCTCTGTCTATTGGAAAAAGAATGCTGTCGTTTAAAATTATAATTCATTTTCTATATTGAAATAATATATATTGTAATTATTTACTCACGATGATTTATTGTTCTTATATTCCAGTAATAAATCATATCAAATTAAAATCAGC